>JACCDG010857709.1_pt1 | contig 29515 bp, 26 predicted proteins | sample 7442471 | NCBI WGS metagenome assembly JACCDG01 (sample SAMN15323444, study PRJNA562643) | freshwater metagenome | isolation source: river surface water | place: USA:Blue River Watershed | collected 2017-08-17 | reverse complement strand
AGGGGCCCTTTTCCTCGCACGAACACGATTCACACATTCCAGTACGATACTCGTGAATATCTCCGAACAAGAGGAGAAGCGGAAGTTCGAGGCCCCGCTCACGATATTCTAGATATTTTTCACGGGTCGGCTTCAAATAATACATGGAGCATGGACCATTGATACGATGAATTGTTTTCCCTTTCAAATGAAGACCGTTTGAATTGGATGCCATTCTTCTAGTGTAATGGGAGAGAAAGGGGAAAGGAGAAAGAGGGAGAGCAGAGGGAAGGGTGTATTACCAGTAACATCCCCTTTCTACTCGCTGGTATTCTGCGGGCTGGTCCTCTTTTACAGGGCGCATCCAGTGTGAATTCATGAGCGCCATCACTTGTTTGTTTGTAAACCAACGCTTACCAATGACACCAAAAAAGAGTTGGAGGGCGCCTCCAACATAGACCACGGATGCGCCCCGTTCTTTTAGAATAGCATGAGAGAGGAGCATACCATATCCGCCTGCGCCGACAAGGGCGACGTCAAATGGAGGTAGAGTACGAAGTTGCTCGACACAGGCTTCATAGTGCTCCTTCCAGTCTTTATTCTCATGATTTCCCGCAAGGGTTACAGGGGGGCGGAGGAACTGGAACTCGCATCCTTCGAACCAGGAACGGCCAGGATAAAGCTCGGAGAGATGGGCAAGTTGCTTTTGAAAGGTATGAACAAAGGGATGATGAATGAGGATGCGCTTCCCCGTCAGCGCGGTGAGCCAGGAAAGGGCGTGTTCGCTGGGGTCCAAGTAGTAAGGCTCCAGGGAGAGTGCGCTCCCCTTGGGTATGGTGGGAGTTTTCTTCGCTATCCATTCCTGACCGGCACCTGTAACATGAAATACCTCTCCCTGTGTTGGCCACTCCGCAATAAAGGAGCATGCCTCATAGGCTTCGAGAAGCCGGGTAGCATATTCTTTCAAGGACGCATACGATGTAGTATGAATTCCCGCATTGTTCTCAAGTTCGATGAGGTCCTGGTTCGCGAGTTGTCGGGTAGGGGCAAGGACAAGAGAAGCCACTTTCAATTCAATTCCCGCAATTCGACCAATGAGGTGGGGACGATGCGGGTCGGTCAACAGTTGGTGAATCCGTTGATGGTCGGTGGGGGGCGAGGAAGGAAGCATGGACGGGGGCAGGACAAGATAGGGTATGGCTTGATGAAGAGGGGTGTTTTAAAGTGCCTTTCCCCGTAGCAACGTGGAGGGTTGGGTGCTCCTCAGAGCGCCTTCCCAGCCACAATCTGCGCATCCGCTGCCATTTGGCGGAGAACCGCCTCAGGAGCCTTGCTCGTTGGTTTAATCAGCTTTTTCTGAATCAAATGTTCGCGGAGCTGGGTTAAAGACATCTCCTTCACCTTTCGTGTCATTTTCTTCGCACGCGTCATACGTTTGTGAAGCGCTTTTACACCAAGCGTCACCTTTCGGGACTTTTTTGTTTGAGAGGCGGAGGAGGGGGCAGAGGAAGAGGCGGAGGAGGGGGCAGAGGGGGAAGAGGACGAGGCAGGGGAGGAAGAAAGAACAGACACCTTTTTTACACCTTTTGGCTGGAGATGGACCTTTTTTGTGGAAATTCGTTTCTTGAGTTCCACGCGGATACGTTTGGTACCACCTTCGGTGACGGGGGCAGGCGTAAGCGAAGCGGTGGGGGCAAGCGAAGCAGCAGGAGTAAGCGAAGCGGGGGTAGAAGGAGTAACCGAAGCGGGGGTGGGAGGGGCAGAAGGAGCAGAAGGAGTAAGCGAAGCGGGGGCGGATTCTCCGCCTGTAACTGACTTTTTCACGCTTCGTTTGCGCTCTTTCTTGAGCTGTCCGCCGGATAAGTCGGCTGCTGCAGACCCGGTAAGAGTAATCCGTTTGACGGAGGGATCAGGAGGAGAAGAGGGGGAAGACGACATGAAATCGCAATTAGCCACTGTGTTAATGATAGGGAAGATTATTCCACTTAAACATCGGCTACGATGGAAGCATAAGGCGTGACCTCGGGACCGCACCCACTCTCCAGTCTCCTAAAAATTGACTGCTCAGGAGTTCAGACTTCTAAGGCAACGACACTACACTTTGTCAACGAAGTATACCATGACAACCCCTGCGCCCTCTACGACCTCCGTTGCGTTTCCGGATTATCGCCCGGTCCTGGCTCAATACTTTGCTCAATCGGATGGAAAACAGATTGTGAGCCATCAGATTGAATCTTTCAATCAGTTCATCGAAGTTGACATTCCCGAGATTATTCACATGGCCAATCCTATTATGTCACATGGCTCACCGGAAATCCCCTTGGCGGGTCCTCGTTCGGCACTGGCGACGGCGACGGGTTTATCCACGACAGCGGCAAATGCGCTCATGGGAGGGATCGCGGATGGCCTGACCCATCTCGGAAAGCGTGTCCAGCACGAGTACGAGGTGATCTTAGAGTTTGAGAAGATTTCCATTCGCAAGCCAACTATCTTCGAGAACAATGGTGCGACCCATCCAATGATGCCAAACGATGCCCGCTTGAGGAATTTGACGTACGGTGCTCCGCTGAACATTGACGTGAAGGTGACGACGGTCTTTATTGACCACACGCGGAATGGGATTCGTGAGTCCAATGTCCGCATCTTTCCGAATGTTCATCTCGGCAAAATCCCTGTCATGGTAGGTTCAAAGTATTGTCTGCTTCACGACCAACGTCATGTTCATCCCTCCGCAATGGGAGAGTGTCCCGAGGATATGGGTGGGTACTTCATTATTCAGGGTGGCGAGCGTGCGATGATTTCTATGGAGCGCATGTCGGAGAATCGCCCCTTTGTATTTCGCAATGGTCGTGGAAGCGCGAAGGAACAGGAGGTCGTGGAAATCAAGTGTATCGGTCCGGACAACGACCAGGTTCCCAAGTCGAATACGGTGAAAATCGTCTATCATCCGAAAAATCAGCTGATTACGATGCTTCGGGCAACGGTGCCGCGCATCAAGACCGATATCCCTTTGTTCGTGCTCTTCCGTGCGTTGGGTGTCTTGCCGGATCGAGATGTATGCGAGCTCATTCTGGATAAAGAAGAGGAGGGCACCTACGACCCTGTACTGACAGAATCCATTCTGGAGGCACGGGATGTTCGAACCCAGGAGGAGGCATTGGCGTGGTTGGCGGATCACACCAATACGTGGTCCGTGAAATCTCAGAAGCAGGGCAACGTGGCGGATATTCTTGGAGAGGAGTTGTTTCCCCAGATTGGCGGGTCGGACATGAACTATGAGAAGGCGTGTTTCTTGGCCCATATGACTCGTAAAGTGCTCTGGACGTCCACAAAGCGCTTGCCGACGGATGACCGCGATGCGTATCCCAATAAGCGCGTGGATATTCCTGGCTTCTTGTTGGCGGACCTGTTCCGCAAGACATACAATAACCGTATGGTGAAGGACATGAAGGCAGCGCTGTCAAAGGAGATTCATGGCGGGTCATGGAAGGCAACCGGAAATTGGTCGGAAATTGTAAACATCAATAACATCAACAAAATCATCAAGTCCACCATCATGGAAGTGTGCTTACGCTCCTCCTTGGCCACGGGTAACTTTGGTTCGGGAAGGATTGGCGGACCGAACAAGGTGGGCGTGTCACAAGTGCTGAACCGCTTGAACTACTCCGCGATGATTTCCCACTTGCGTCGTATTTCCACGCCCATCGAGAAGACGGGCAAGCTTATCGCGCCCCGTAAGCAACATGGTTCGCAATGGGGTGTGTGCTGTCCGTGCGAGACGCCGGAAGGTCATGGTGTGGGTGTCATTAAAAACATGGCGGTAACGGCGACGGTAAGTATCTTTAGCTCGCCTGTAACGGTGTATGCGTATCTTCAGCGGCTGGACCGCCTGGTGGGCTTGAAGGAGGCGACGGTCGAGGAGCTTCATTCCTGTACTCGCGTGTTCTTGAATGGGTCATGGATTGGTATACTCCGCCCCGCGGATGCGGCGTGGGTGGTTGACCAGCTCCGTTGCGCGAAGCGCGCAGGAAAGCTCCATCGCTACACGGGCATTGTATGGAAGAGCGCCTTCAAGGAATTGTGGATGACGACGGAGGCAGGGCGCATTCTCCGCCCTATCTACTACGCTCCCGCAGTGCGAGAAGTCATGCGGGATGCGTCGGGTATGCTTCGTCAGCAACTCTTGGCCATTGAGGATTGGTCGAACTTGCTCTTGTGGCAGAGCCCGTCGGGCCATCACTTGGTGGAGTACATGGATGCGGGAGAGACCGATGCGGCCTATATCGCCATGGAGTACGAGGCATGTGTGCGGGATGACAGTTACACGCATTGTGAAATCCATCCCTCGGTCATCTTTGGCACGACGGCGTCCTATATCCCGTTTCCGGACCATAACCAGTCTCCACGTAATGCGTACCAGTGCCTGTGGGAGGAAGAAGAGGTGTTGATGGCGGATGGTGTGCGCAAGGCCATTAAGGATGTATCCGTGGGTGAGTCCGTGATGAGCTTTGACCCTGTGACGGGTGTAATGGAGCCCGTGAAGGTGGTGAATCAGTATGTGCGAGAGACGGACAAGAAGATTTATCGGCTGAAGACGGTGTCGGGTCGTACGGTCGTGGCGACGGACAATCACCCCTTCATTACGGAGTCGGGATGGACGACGGTGGCCGAACTCGCGGCGTCTGTGACACCGCAAGCAACGTCGGGGACGGAATTGGTGGAAGCGCCAAATCGGAAGGTGGGTATTGTGCCGAACTGGGTGTTTCCTTGTGCAGAGGGAGACAAACTCGCTGTCACCATGGCGAGAGTGTTGGGATTTGTCCTTCCACGTCCGCATCGTGATGCCTGGTACTTTAACACGCACATGGATGCGATGGAGTTCAAGCGGGACGTGGAGTTGTTGGGTTTCTCCGTAGAGTTATCCGATTCAAATGTGATCTTTAATGATTCGTTGGTAGAATGGATACAGTCCTATTCCGCGTCATCTATTCCAGAATGGGTGATGACCGGTTCTACTTCGGTAAAGAGGGAGTTCCTTGCGAGCTTTCAAAGTCATGGAATGCTTGACCCCCATCCCTCTCGCACACGAGAGCAAACGGTTCACTTTATGAATCAGGTGAAGACATTGTTTGAACACTTTGGTGTGGCATGTGAGGTGGTGGAGAATGAAAAGTACAAAGAAGTGGGTTTGACCTTGCTGGATACGGCGGAGAATCTCATTCGGGAATATGATGAAATTGGATACCGATATAATACGGATGCGATTGTGGGTGGTTTCAAGGCGGTGGAGTGTTTGAAGGCAAAGGGGCTCCTGCAAAAAGAGGAGATGACCCATCGTGGTCGCATGGTGTTTGTCCCTCTGGAATCCGTGGAGGAGCACGAACGAGTACGCATTGCGGATATCACCGTGGCGAATGAGCACCACAGCTTCATCACCAGCCACAACATTGGCTCCCACAACTCCTCCATGGGCAAGCAAGCTATGGGCATCTACTCCCTGAATTTCCGCCAGCGCTTTGATGCCATGGCACACGTCCTGTGCTATCCCGAGAAGCCCATGGTGTCGTCGTACATGAGCCGTTTGTTCGGAGCCGAGTCGCTCCCTTCGGGTCAGAACGTGGTGGTTGCGATTATGACCTACACGGGTTACAATCAGGAAGATTCCAATATGATTAATCGTGCGGCGCTGGATCGTGGGCGTTTCCGTTCCATCTTCTACCGCACCTACAAGGACGAGGAGCGCAAGAATCAGTCCTCGGGAGAGGAAGAGAAGTTCTGCCGGCCCGATCCGACGGAGACCAAACACATGAAGAATGCGCACTACGATAAAGTAGCAGAAGACGGGTTCATTCCAAAGGACACCTATGTCACGCCAGATGACATTCTCATCGGCAAGGTTGTGCCTCTGCGTGTTCCGACGGGGACTGTGTTGCCTGCAGGAGCGAAGAAATCCAGGGATGTGAGCAAGATGCCGCGCAATAATGAGAGCGGATACGTGGATAAAATCTATAAAAACAGGAACGGAGAGGGATACTCGTTCGTCAAGATTCGGATGCGACAGGACCGTGTGCCGGAGATTGGGGATAAGTTCTGCTTGACAGAGGATCATGATGTACTGACGCGGGGCCGTGGATGGGTGCCCATTGCGGAGGTGACCATGGAGGATGAAGTGGCGCAGTTGAATCGGGAGTTGGGTACGATGGAATACGTGCGACCCCTGGAGACGCTCGTGTTTGACCATGAGGGTCAGATGTATGAGGTGGAAAGTCAGGGGGTGAGCCTGAAGACGACACTGAATCATCGCATGTGGGTCCAGCGCCGTGGTCGTACGGAGTATGAGTTGGTGGAGGCAAAGGAGGTGGTGGGGCAAGCCGTTCATTATATGGGGATGGATGGTGCTCGTTTATCGATTGATCCGTTTGCGGGTCATGGTCAAAAAGAAGAAATCACAAACTACTCGGGAAAAGTATATTGCCTCCGTGTTCCTACGGAGGTCTTCCTCGTCCGCCGTAATGGTCGTGCAGTATGGACAGGCAATTCATCAAGACACGGTTGACATTCGAGCCGTAGTGTGGGGTAATACCCATGCTAGTGATGTCGCGCTTGCGCGCTTTGCAACACAATCCAATTCAGGGAAACTCTCGTTGGAAGTTCATCTCCTAAATGCGGTCAGTAATGGCCGAATGGCCTCTGGGAAAACCAGAGGGTACAGGTATAACGATGAGACTAGAGACAATCCTGAGCCAAGTGCCCTTAACTTATCCGTCGGGTAAGGAGAGGGTGAAGGTGCAGAGACTATACGGTTGTGGGCGAAAAGGGGCCTTAGAGGGGTCCCGACTCGCTTAAGATAGAGTCCAGTCCCACCCGAGAGGGTGTGCGTGCTTAGTCGCACGTGTAGCGATGACATGGGGAGCAAATGCCCCATCGAGCAAGGTACAAACGCAGAAAGGCACCATGGGCATGATCCTCAACCCCGAAGACATGCCCCAGACCGCCTCGGGCATCGTTCCCGACATTATCATCAATCCTCATGCCATTCCTTCACGTATGACCATCGCACAGTTGATGGAGACACTGATGAGCAAGATTGGTTGTATGGCAGGGTGCCAGGGCGACGGCACGCCATTTGGAGAGACGACTGTGGAGGACCTGGCGGGGCTGCTACGTGACCAGTATGGTATGGAACCATACGGAAATGAAATTATGTATAACGGATACACGGGTCGCATGATGGAGACGTCCATCTTTATCGGACCGTGTTATTATCAGCGTTTGAGACATTGCTCGGCGGACAAGATGCATTCGCGTGCGTCGGGTCCGCTGGTGATGCTGACGCGCCAGCCGGCGGAGGGGCGCGCTAGAGAAGGTAAACAATTGCCTAAGTGTGGAGTAAAATCCATGCTAGTCGTAAGGTCCTGAGGGGCCGAATGGCGACATGATCAAATTCAGGGAAACTCTCGATGGAAGTTCATCTCCTAAGTATGGCCAGTAATGGCTGTATGGCCACTGGGAAAACTAGTGGGTATAGGTACAATGATGAGACTAGAGACAATCCTGAGCCAAGTGCCCTCTTTGGAGGGTGAAGGTGCAGAGACTATACGGTTGTGGGCTATTGGAACTCTTCGGAGTTCGGATGGCTTAAGATAGAGTCCAGTCCCGCCCGAGAGGGTGTGTGTGGGTAGTGCCACGCATAGCGAGGAAACAGGGAACAAATGCCCTGTGGAGCGAGGTAGAAACGGGTTTGCGCTTCGGAGAAATGGAGAGAGATTGTGTTGTTGCTCATGGTATGGCTGAATTCACGAAGGAGCGTTTGATGGAATGCTCTGATCAGTTCTCCTGCTATTCCTGTAAAGACTGTGGTCTTCTCGCAGTGGTAAACTGTGAGAAAGGAATCTGGTTGTGTCGTGGATGTGGAAATACGACCCGCTTTGCCCATATCCATATCCCATATGCAACTAAATTGTTGCTTCAGGAATTGGAGACGATGTCAATCGGGTCACGAATGATTACGCAACAGAAACTGATTAGCCACAATATGCCATCTAAATAAAATAAATACAAATGGGCATGAAAGTGTTGTATCAAACTATTTTTGTTAAAATATAAAGGCGGAGAATGGATCTTATGTAATACCTATAGACCAGAAAAGGAAGATGTCCAATATCAATCAAAATACATGTGAATTTAAGGATTGCTCTACAAAGGCTGTATTTGGTTATCTAGATCAATCAGCGACTCGCTGTAAGTTACATTTACTGGCGGGTATGGTAAATCACACTTACAAATATTGCGAAAATAAAGGTTGTACTAAACGCACCTCCTATGGATTTCCTGGCCAAAAAACGTCCGTATGTGCGAAACATAAAAAACCTGGTATGAAACCAAGACATTCACGATCATGTATCGAGACAAATTGTACTGTTCAAAATCCATGTTTTAACTTTTCAGGTGTTAAACCGGGTATTTACTGTTCCACACATAAACAAGCAGGTATGGTAGATGTACAACATCAACAATGTGAATATCAAGGGTGCTCCAAACAACCATCCTATGATATAAGGGGTGGAAAAGGTAGATTTTGTTCTGAGCATAAACTTCCTGATATGATTGACATCAAAAACGCCTTCTGTGAGTATACAGGATGTCTTATCGTTAATCCTGTATTTAATTTTTTAGGCGAAAAAAAGGGAAGATTCTGCTCTGATCATAAAGAATCTACGATGATTGATGTAAAACATAATAGATGCCAAGTACCAGGATGTTATTCACGTCCAACCTATAATATAAAAGGTAAAAAGGGTGGTCAATTCTGTAAAGAGCATAAGACATGCGATATGGTAGATGTGTCTCATATAAAGTGTGAAGTAGAGGACTGTTCTGTTCGTCCAATATATGGATTCAAAGGGCAAAATGAACAACGTTGTTCAAAACATAAATTGCCAAATATGATTGATCTCGCAAATAAAACATGTGATATTACAAATTGTATAATACGTGCTCGGTATGGTCGTCCTGGATTTTCTGCGTCTCGATGTACACAACATCACGAAAAAGGTATGATTGCCTTCCCCACTGCAAAATGTAAGGAATGTAAAAAGCCTGCCATGTGGGGCAAAAATATGAAACTCTTACATTGTGAAGAACACAAGCAAGATGATGAACTAAATATGGTAGAAAGATCCTGTAAATCATGCCAATTACCATCTTTACTAGATACTAATAATCTATGTGAACATTGTAACCCCGAATCATTTCTACGTGCCGCACTCGCTAAACAGAAATCACTTATGGCCTATTTGGATCATAGAGGTATGTATGGAACAGCTACGGATAAGCGTATTGATAATGGTTCGTGTGGCAATGAACGGCCTGATCGGATATTTGAATTAGACGATAAGGTGGTAATTCTAGAATGCGATGAGCATCAGCACAAGGATCGTCCGTGCGTATGCGAACAAACAAGAATGGTTAATATAGGACAAAGTTTTGGAGGGATTCCTGTGTACTTCATTCGTTTTAATCCAGATACATATCAACCTCTACAGCAAAAAGAGCTAAATACCCCATTGGCGCAACGCTATCAACTATGTGGCGATCTGATACAATCTATTCTTCAACGAACTATTCTACTTCCTCATGCCCTTGTTTCATCCATTTATTTATATTTTGATAAATGGAATGGAATACAAAATGAAGAATGGCATATCATTACACCGATAAATGACTGATTCATACGGTGAGATATAATAAAATTGACGATATAAAACATCATCGTACATCCCAAACAACCCACACCTACGCCTACTACACTACATCCACCCCCAATGGAACGAACCACCCGTATTCGTCAGCAACCGTCACCTCGTTCCGAATGGTTGCGCTATCCCTTTCTCTATCTCTCTGAATATCCGCACCTACCCCGACCGATGGTGGGCGAACCCCATGAAGATAGAGAGATACAAGACTTTCCAGACTGCGTAACCCACTATTATTGGATTCATGAAGGAACAAAGGACGAGGATGCGTGGAGGGCGCTCTTTCAGTACGAGGATAAGAATACGGGGACAAAGCGCTACGGATTCTATCTCGGTGAATGTGATTATACGGGGTTTGACTGTCAAGGGACGATGGATATCTACGTGGCGGATCGGTATGACGTGTTGATTGAACGAGCGATGGGCGATCGGGATTATTCCTTGTATCTCAAGGAGACAGAGGAACATTAGCCTTTCGTTATTCCATCTTTTGTTTCACTCTTTGGAGGGGATATACGACCGGTTCTCTTTCACGATACATCCCATAACAGCATCTTCCGATTTGTTGAATCCCATTCTCTTTCTCGTACTGTTTCATGTAATAGATACAGTGGGGGTTCATCGGACATTGACATAAATAGCATGACTCCTCCCTTTTTGGTACAGGCTGGTTGTGATAGAGAATTGTAAAGAGTCTCCAGTGCTCTCCATGATTTCCTCCCACATAGTACCATTTCTTGCGGACATACAGCCGGAATACGAGTTCCGCGTGTTTCCATTCCGCATCGGAGAGGGTCTCCAATGGAGGGGGTATCTTACGATTACGTATCATCGGGTCTTGGTAGATGGAATGATAGGCAATCTCTTCAAATTTATGTCACTGTAATAGAAAACAAACAAACAATGCGCTCTTCTGCCTATCTTGCGGAGTACCTCGGCTCCTTCTTTTTCATTCTCGTCATCCTGATGAGTGGCGGTAATCCCCTGGTGATTGGTGGAGCACTGGCAGTGACTGTGGTGCTGATTGGTGGGCTGAGCGGTGCGCATGTTAACCCTGCTGTTTCCGTAGCACAATACCTCCACGGCAGCCTACGTCCGGTGGACTTGCTCTCCTTTGTCTTTGTCCAGCTCCTGGGCGGTGCCAGCGCATTCTATGCGTATCGCATGGCAAAGTGAGGTGGCTCAGGAAATGTCTACCCTTATTGTAAAACACGGCAATTGAATGGTTTACAAAAAGGGGAAGAGGGCAAAAGGAACACGATGTCTAAAAAGAAAGTATAAGGGGAAGCGGCGCACGACCGTTAAAAGGGTAAGGGTAAAGAAAAGGGCAGGGACAAAGACAAAGAAAATGGTTTATTCCTCTCCCTCTCCTTCTCCTTCCTCTTATACCATCCATGACAATGGCGGACGCCCCTTTGTTGTGGATGTGTATCCACACCGCATTGTGGTCATGCGGTTAAATGAAAGCGGAGTGCGTGGCGAAGTCGTGTATGAATCAGAATACGAGCGAGTATGGGTGGGCGATAACCAATTGTCTCTCCCAGACTACGCGCCGAGGGGGACAAGTAGGGGAAATACCCTGCTTGTACGGGTAAGTGCGCAAACCTATCTTTTTATCGGCCATCAAGTGTATCGCTTTTCTCTTCGGGGAGACGAGATTACGGAATATTATTCTCCTATCGTAAACAGCGACGTCCCCTATCCTTACGCCATCGGCAGAGAATATAGTTATTTCTTTCTTGACAAGAAGCGTGTTCCGACATCTGCCCTGGATGTAGCACAAGACGGCTATACCCAATTTTATCGTTCGATTGCGGATGACCAGAAGGAGGGCTTTTCGGCGGAGGTGATCGCTACGCCTATTTACGGCGGGGTCGGAGCATAGAGAATGTCAGAAGGCATACTATACCCAGTGCGATAACCACACCAGGAGACGTCAAGAGGGTCCGAAATCCCTCTTGCTGTTTCGGTCGCCCATCCGGGTGATGGGTTTTGGGCGTGGAGATCCATTGGTCCCTTGTAAGTTGGATGGGTTCGCCTTTCGGCGTTTTATCCTGTACCCATTTCTTCTGAAACCATTTCCCATCTTGGAACGTGGCGGAATCAGAGTCCGATATCCACTTCTCGCCGGTGGCAGGGTCCTCAATGCGCCCATACGCATCCCCTACAGGGAGAGTAACAAGGCGACACTGGGGATAACCCGACCCGAATACAGATTGGAGAAGAGGAGACGGGTCCAGTGCTCTCTTCACGTCCTCGATCATGCCCGGAGCGAGACCCTTCAGCGGCGGGAGACCCATCTCGGCCATGGTTCGTTTTACACCCTCACCGAGGGCGTCACCTTCCGGAATTCCCTGGATATACTCCCACATTTGGGCTCCATTGGAACAGATGGTCCCCGTGTTCAGGAAATAATTGACGCCGAGGGGCTGGAGGGGCATACCATTCGTCAGGCCGGTAGAAGGGGCGCCGAACCCGATCTGGTCCGTATAGAAACCTACACCCTTTACGGCTTGCGCAACATCACTGATGGAACTTCCGACGTTGATGCCCAGCTGGGGTGGAGTCTTCATCGCATCGGCGGGGTTGTACGGGGAGCCGAAAAAGCCGAGTTCGTTGGGCACAGCACTGGGAAGAATGGAGGTTCGTTGCTCGGCGCCCTGTTGGGGCGCTTCTTTGTTTGGTGGGCCTCGAAGTTTGTTATTGGTATCACGAATCAGATTTTGGAGGGCGGCCATTGGAGTGGTGTTCGTGTTCTCTTGTTTCTTATGGGATTATTTGCGTAAAGAAAGGGGCTAAACAATGGGTTCGATTAAGAGACATCCTCCATCATGCTCTGTTCATTGTTACGTGCGGTCAAGGTTTTCTTTGTGGGAAATGCGCTCTTCTCTTCCCAGGCGGTGGTTCATCTGGACTCAAATCGAAGCATGGCAGCGATAACGTATCACTTGGAGCACGCTGGACTACATCTAGAGAATACCGTTACCCTTATTCATGATCTCCGTTATGCGTCTTGCTTTAAGGAGAAAGTCCACACGACCGTGTCTGATAATTATCTTTACCTTAGCCCGGAAGTGAAAAGGGTACTCCGTCGCGGACAGAGGAAGCAAGTCATTGTACGAGGCTGTCCTGTGCCTACTCCTGCTCCTACTCCTGCTCCTACCATTGCTCCTACCATTGCTCTTTCCTTCACGCTTACTCCTGCTCCTACTCCTGCTCCTACCATTGCTCTTTCCTCCACGCTTACTCCTACCCCTGCTCCTATCCCTTTGTCAATCATGGAGGAGAAGAGAACCGACTTTCCCAACAAGGACAGAGAGGACAACGTTCTACCTGTAAATGAAATGCAGGCCCCTTCCTCTAATCGTCCTCTTGTGAATCATACGACGACGGCTCCTGCGGCACGGAGGCCTGTCCCTACCTCTCTCTTACACCAATTACACGCTGTCCCCGTTTTCGTACGTACCCAACAACAGAACGAGTCTCGTGCTCGCCGTGTGTTCTCTGGTGGGAATGCTTTTACTGGTAATCAGCATCGTTTTCTTCATGTAACAAGACAGAATAACGACACAGAGTCTGATTCCGATTCGGATTCGGAAGACGAGTAACTCGGAAAGAGAGGGCAACCGGTGCGTATAAAAAATTGAAAGAATCCCAAAGGTGGAATTAGGGGTAAGTACAATGGAATCCTTATTTAAGTTACGTCATGCCCAACCTGCTCCTTCTGCCTCGATAGAGGATGTGTGGGAGCCCCGTTCATGGGATGAGGAGAAGGGGGGTATTACGAAACTGGATATGGATACTTGCCCCCATTGCTTGAATACGGATTGTTTGTATTCATCTGACCTTCTTACGTGTAGGGAATGTGGCCATATTGTGAGTCGCCCCTTTGACAATACGGCCGAGTACCGATACTTCTCCCAAGATGACCGAGGCGGTGATCCGACACGTGTCGGAGCTCCCCAGGATCCGCGCCTTCCTGAGGCATCGATGGGCACGATCATTCTGAATAGTTATGGAACGGCGCGGGCGATGTATCGCGTACGAAAGTATCATTCGTGGAATACCATACCCTATAAGGAACGTTCGTTTATGCAGACGAGTGAAAGGCTGACGCTGATTGCGCTCAATGCGGGCATCAATCAGTCTATTGTGGAGGAATCCAAGAATCTGTTCTTGACCCTTCAAGGAATTAGTGGGCGTCAGGGTCTGAGCCGCGATGCGCTCTTATCTGCGTGTATGTACATGAGCCTGAAACAATCGGGTTCGCCCCGTAAGCCAAAGGAGATTGCGGAACTCTTTGGTCTTCCTTCGGCGACATTTACCAAGGCACTGAAACACATGCAGGAGGTTCTCGCATTGGCGCGCCAGAAGGGGCTACTTGAGGCGACCACGACGAACAAGCCGAGCCAGTCCAGTACCAAAGCGGTAGAGTACATTGAACTACCGTTGAGCCGCTTACCTCTACCCCGTCAGCAAATGGAACATCTTCGTCTTCTGTGTATGCGTGTGGCAGAGAAGGCAGAGGAGGCGGGTCTGGCCCAGGAGAATATGCCTCCGAGTCTGGCAGCGGGATGTGTGGCCTTTGTCATTAAGCGATGTGACACGCTGGACATTTCGGTGAGCAAGATTGCGGAAGTGAGTGATATTTCGTTGGCTACGCTACAGAAATGCCTCCGTCGTTTGGAGACACATGGGGAAGTACTGGAGTCGGTGTTGTAAGCGGCCTTTGGTAAGCCATAGGCGACCTTTGGTAAGCCATAGGCGACCTTTGGTAAGCGGTAAGCGCCGAAGGCGCGAGAGCCGCGATGAAGACAACAAACGAAAAAAGAAGAGTCAGTAGAGACCATTCAATGGGCGCTAGTGAATCTACGGGACAAGGAGGGTTAACCCACGAGCGCTTATATCAACGAACGCAGGATACGCGTCATATCATGGACAAGCTTCTCGAGTTCATGCTCAAAGAAGTGACGGTAAAGGACTTTTTGGCGCTGTCCAATCCCAACGAATGTAAGAAATATGTTATGTTTATGGCAAGCACGCTTCATGAGCAATTTTATAAACTTCAGATTGAGCCTGTTCGGGAGAAGGGGAATTTTATTGCGTTTCGGAGCATTCGGGACCTGGCTTCTCCGTCGGCAGAACGGGACCGAGAGAAGCAGAGTCTGTGCCTGAGTCTGGCATATTACTACACTCGCATCTTCCAAATCTATGGTGCGCTGGCCTTGACGCTCATCGATGATATTTCGACCATGCGTCAAGCGGGTATTTTTACGGGCGGGCCCAGTCGTGGCCTCATCGCACCCGGTCAGCGCCAGGTGATTTATGGAGGAAAGGCTACGGCACATGGCGGAGCCTTGACGGCGGGCGAGCTCGGTTCATTTGCTTTTTTGCTAAGCTTCCTCGAAGACGAAAAAAAGGAGGGTTTTGGCTGGCGAACAAAATATAGGGGGCAGAATGGGCTGGACGGAGAGGCGTTTTTTGCGATTTCCTCCTCTACCACTACGCAGTTGGATACAGGAGCACTGTCTCTGGCGATGCCTGCCAGTCGGAGCTCGGACAAGGGTGTTCTTACCTTTGGATATTATGGCGGAAAAAACTATGCGCAGATCGATCTTCGTGTAAAGAAAGTCACCGCCTCTTCGGCCACTTCCATCTACTCCTCTTCTGCCTCTCCCACCTACGTGGAAGTCACACTGGAAAACTACCGACGGATCAAACAAGGAAACACCACCCCGAGCACTGAGGCCATCCCTGTCTCCTATCTCGATTCAAAACTTCCTCGCTTTCGCTTGATCACCACCACCAATGGAAAGCCAGTCTATGCGACGGATACAGGTCTTTCTGTAAATGAAATCCTAGAAAAGCTAATCTATATGCTCTTACGATACACCAAAATAAAGGATGAGGGGAAGTCGTTGAATGTATCCTCTACCGGATTGGGGTTAGGAATGGGGACGGGCACGGGGACGGGCACGGGAACAGGGACGGGGCCGTCCGCTGAGATTCTTCGCAGTGTCTCTACGTCAGAAACGGGAACAGTGGAGCCCCTCCGTCTTGGTAAAATCCTTCATAATCTCCAAAACGCAAAGCCATACGGACATTGTATTGCGCGTGCGCTCCAACTCCTGGACACGGCTCCTCTTCCGAACCAGATGGCGGTGTCTCATATCTGTAAGGCCAAATTCATGGAAGTATCCGGTGCGTCAGAGACAGGTACTACCACGCGCTATTCACGAAGTGGCATTCCTGAGCCCGGTGCGACGCTTTCTACCAGCCCAGGTCTGCTCGCTCTTTCTCAGCTCTTCTACGATTCTATTACGGTAGGCACGCCGAAACTGGAAATGAATAAACGCCCTGGTCCAAACGGGACTTCCACCCTCCAGCAATATGCTGAATTCATGCGCCGAATGGCAACCTACTTTGGCGATAACCATACCGATGCGGAGAAGAAAGTGAAACGCCCCATCGAAAACCTGATTCATGAGGGAATTAGTGGAATTCATAATCTCCGTGACAAGACCTTTTGTGCTGAGCATGGCAATAAGGATATTGCCATCAAGCCCGAAGTGGCCCGACAAGTGTATGGCGTGGTTCAAAAACTTTTCCAGATTCAACTGGAACATGCCGCGAACTGTGCTAAGATTTTCCAGATGTTGTTTAACATTCGGCGGGATTCGACGAGTGGCCGTCATATGATTACACTTCATGAGAACGTAGTACGAAAGGGCCTGCCCGAGATTGATCGGATTAATTTTATCGCCCGTGACCTTCTCATGAAGTATTACTCTCGTTGTGAAGAGGGGTATATGACTGGTGTGAAACTCGTTGTAGATTCTACTCGGAAACCGCCCATAAAAGCCACGAATGATGTCGCCCGTTTTTTTAAAGAGCAGGTTCCTCTCGTTCCTGTCCAGAAGGCACAACAACAAGTTGCTAGGGGTCCTGCTGCTCCTGCTGCTCCTTCCGCTCCTGCTCCTGCTCCTGCTCCTGCTCCTGCCCAAATGGTACGACAACCCGTTGCTCCTACACGGTCCAACCCAGTCACCACCCAACAAAGCAAGGCTCAAGAGATAAATCAATTCCTTAAACAGTTTCCACCACAACAAACAAACAAGAAAACCGTACGATTTAACCCTGCGATTACGAAGTAATCGCGTAACTGCTCGAACGGCAGGTTGTTGTCCATTGATAAGTATACCAGTGAAATGTACCGTCCTCTATCCATTCCGGGCTCATCGGCTCCCCTACCCATGTACGCTCTATCCATAACCATTGATAGTAGGGTGCTACCGCGTGGCTCAGCGCATTGGAAACCATGTGGCGGAGAGAGGGTGTGACCGTTGGAGTTTCTAGCCACGCAGTCACCCAACCTATGTGCCCGCCCTTCCAGTGTTGATGCGCATCTTGAACACAAACGAGGATGGATGCGGTGGAGGATGAATAGGCAAACCAATGATGAGAAGGTGGGGAAGGTGGGGAAGGTGGGGAAGGTGGGAAAGATGGAGGCAGAATAAGAAAGGTAGAGGGAAAGAATGGAAGATAGAGGCGCATCCAGCGATGTGCCTGGTGAGGAGAGAGAGGGAGGAGAGGGGAGGAAGGAGAGAGAGAGGAGGGAGGAGAGAGAGAGAAGAGTTCCCGATACACATATTGACCCGAGAGAGCCGGTCGCACAGGATAGGGAAGAGGTGCGCCTTCTTTTAAAAATAAAGCATAGGGTCTTTTCTGTTGATTTGCGGTGCGATGAAGCGCCGTAAGAAGAAAGGATCCCAACCCCTTTCCCCTCCAGGCAGGGTGAATACAAAACGCATCGACAAGAGAAACAGGCTTGTCTGTGTGTTGGAACGTTCCAAGATAGCGATAACGTAGGGTCCCTGCGATCGCAGGGGGGGAGGACCCTTTTTGGAGAAGTACAAAGAGAATGTCATGCGGTCCAAGAAGTGTATCCGGTGTGTAGGTCAAACGAGGGTGGGAATCTGTGCGGGCAAAATGATGGTATAAAAACTCACATGTAGCGGGAAGAATACGTTCGAGACAGGAGGAAGGGAGAGTGCGCTCGAGAGTCAGAAGGATTGTACCGGGGGGAAGAGGCACAGGTGGGCGGTCCATAGGGAAAGAGGAGAAGGACGTGTTAGGTAAGAGATGTTTCCACCAAGGATATTCGGACCAGAACATCGAAAGGTGGGGTGGGGCAGGTGTGAGAGAGTCTAAGCCATTTGCGTAGGGTGTTGTCTTAAGCGATGATGAGACTTGCCGATAAAAGTGAAGAGGATTATTTGCGATGGGTATACGACGAAGAGACGCGTCCTTGGTCGGTGATTGCTCATGGAATCTTTTTGTCTGTCTACAAAGGGATTCAATGGTGTGGCAGATGTTGTCGTCGTCGCAGGGTTGGGGAGTTACCGTGAAGTGACGAACTGGAGATAACGTGCCATGATGTCAGGGCACCAGCGGGGATTGAGACGAGTGGTACGTGGGTCGAACCATGCCACTGCGTCCTTTTCTCGTCGGTCTCTACGCCAGCGCTTGAAGGCTTTGGGGTGCTCCTTGATCCATTCAAATGTCTGGAAGGACTGAGCGACTTGTTCCTCGGATACAAAACCCTGAAAGATGTGATACTGAAAATAGGTGTTTGGCGGATAGTTCTTTTCCTGTCCCTGAAAGACCTGGTGTGTATGGCGAAGATGGCGAATTTCCGTGATATGGGCCTCTTCCTCCGTTTCACGGCGCACATTGTTCTCGAGGAGTTCGAGAACAGAAAGGTCGTCTGTCATATCTTTCCCCTCCATTTGCCCCTTGGGAGGTTCCCAGGTAGGGGACGACATTCTGGCCCCTGTTCGCTTAACGACAAGAACCTTGGTAGGGTGAAGTGGCTCACCCAACGGATGGAGAAAGACACAGGACCGGAGAAAGACCCGCCACCCCTCGGTTGGATGTTCTACGTAGGCGTAGCGCTTCTCCGGGTCAAAGGAGGAGCGTTCTGCGCCTCGTATCAGACCGGGCTGGAAGACATTGTATGTTGTGGCGGGCATAACTACTAGTGGATTCTTGGATTTTATCTTGCTCGTTAGGGTCAGTGATTTTTCTTGCGTTTTGATAGAGAAGAATGAGTGCGCCTGCGGGGAGCAACAGGAACAGACAGAATGTGCGCATGTCGAATGCGCGTAATGGTTCAAACTCCAACTCAAACTCTAACTCAAACTCAAACACAATGTCCGTGACAACCAACGTGGGGGACCATAAAGATGATTTTGAGCACGATGTTGCTCCAGCGGGGGCTCCTGCCGCCACGGGGATGAGCATTCCGAACCCTATCGCGCAACATCTTGGAGGTCGCCGTCGCAGCCGTCGTGGTCGCAAGTCCTCCCGCAAGTCCCGTAAGGGCGGTAATCGCAAGTCCTCCCGCAAGTCCTCCCGCAAGTCCTCCCGCAAGTCCCGTAAGGGCGGCAAGCGTAAGGGCCGAAAGAGCCACAAGCGCCGTCACTCTCGTCGCCATTAAATTATTCCGGTTTTCGGGTAAAGAAAAGGAGATAGCCGTAGGAGAACGCCATCGGCATCATATCCACATACTTGGTATATGACCAACCACTCTCTGTAGCAGTTTGTATGATTTCCTTAATGGAAGGCATATAGAGACGATGGCGCTGGCGACGAACCGACCCATCTTTAAATCGAAAGACTTCCCGGAACTCAGCCTTGGGATCTTGTAAGTCAAAGTCTGCCTCATAATCAAATTGGTCAAATACGACACGGGATTTGGTTAAGCGCTCTTTCTTGTATCGTTGTGGCGACACACCGACCCAAGGATTACTCGAGTCCAGTACGGGCTCGAACTTGTATTTGTTCACAGCCTCAATGGCGAGTGTGCCGCCGGGCTTGACCCAAAGATGGAGATTGCGTAGGAGCGCGCTGAGGTCTTTTCCGAGATAGTATACGGTAAAATACAAGAGACATGCGCTATCATATTCGGATGCCATAAAGGTAGTAGGGCCGAGCAGGTCTCCAATGCGGAACTCGACGGACCGCTTCTGCGCATCGGTCAAGGTCGTGTGGGGGAGAGTTGTATTCTTGGCATATTGAATCATGGCCCGACTCTTATCCAGGCCGACTACACGGCGTACACCCTGTTTGGCGAAGCTCGATGTGGCGATACCAATTCCACATCCTGCGTCTAATATCGTCAGTTGGTCCTTGGGGATAATGCGGGAAAACTCTTGGAGACAGAGCGCTGATTCGGCCTGGAGAAGCTTTTCGTTCTGAGTGAGTTTGGTAAAGATAGAGGCATAAAACTCGTCAAATAGCTCATCGTTCTCCAGCCACTCGTGACGTGTTTTGCTGGCCTGTGTGACCGGGTCCTGAGAGGCTTGGAATCCTTCGAGGAGTCCCGATTCATACGGTGTTACTTCCAAACGGTCAAGAGTAAGAATCGAGAGATAGCTCACGCCCATAAGAAGAAGACAGACAAGGAGAATGGTTTCCCACGTATCAAAGGTAAAGAGGGTTAGGATGGCGGCAAGGCCAAAGAGGATAAAATAAAGGGCAAACTTCTGGGAGAGAGAAAGGGAAGTCATCTTCTACCTCTTTTGCGTGTTTTGCGTTGGGAGGCTCGACACGTAAAGACCCCCTTTTGGGTCGCACAATCACTGGCATGCGCTGCCACCGCTCGGCAGACGGTTTGGTAGGGGTCATAGAAGGTGGTGTCGAGTGTACACCGGATTCGCCATAACCAATTCATAGTCTGTTCTCGTGTGCCTAGCATAGGAGGGTTCAATGCCTCGGCTCTCTTCCACTGTCTGGCGATGGCGGGTGGGAGAACATCCGGAAGAGTTTGCCAGAAACGGTGAAACCAGGCAATACGTTCCCTCCTCGGAAGGGTGTTCCATTTGTTCCGCTCACATCCGTCGGAGGTGATTTTGGCTTCCGGGGGACAGTTAGGCATAGGCTCCGCATAGAGATGTCTTTCTTTTGGATGATGGTATCCTACCGAGAAGAGAAAGTCCCAGAAGAGAGTGAGTTGCTGTTTCCAAGATGCGCGGGAGAGGTGTTCGTACTGGCGTTTGACCTGGGAATAGGCTGGGTTAGGGGCAGGATGAAGCCCCTGTTTTCGTAGTTTATTATTCACGCAATTATGGATGGTGAACATCCACTTTCCGAGATCGAGGGTAGGGTCGAGCTGTGTTGGAGCATTTGCCTGCGTGTAAGGGTGGTCTCGGTAGTAATCGGTTAGGGAGGCACGACAGAATTTACAGGGGAGTATGTAAGGGAGCGTGTCTAAAAAGGCGGCGTATCGTCGAGTATTTTCGGGCGAGGGCGTATAAGAGAACGCAATGTGATGGAGGAGTTTCCATCCTGATGGTCCCCAGAAACGTGTATCCATGAGTTCTATCTCTAGTGAGGGAGTTTGACGCTCTTACGAGAGATGGGATACTGCGCAGCGATAGGGGTAACTGCCTCTTTAGGTGCTTTGGTAGGGGTAAGCCGCCTGCGGCGGTGAAGGAAATTTGATGGGCTAGTACATTTAGAAAGATTAGTTATTCATGAGGCTCATAAGGTAAAATGTGCGCTCCGCAGGGGCGCACACCTATTTAACTCCTAGGGGGCGCAGGGGGAGCGGAGCTCTCCCTATACCATACCAAACCCCCGAAAGCTCATTGGAGCCAAGTACGGCCGTACCAGTGAATCATCTACAGCGTTTTCCGCCTTACATTTGACAACGGCCGGAGGGCATTCCTGACGGGGACATGGCGCACAAGGGGCGCACTTGGTTGGTTCAGGGCACTTGGTCTCGGGACAACGAGGACGGGGGCATGGAGGGCATTCACCCTTTGGTTTCTGGCATTTGGAGCAATCCAATACGACAGGCTGTTGCTTCGGAATGGAAGATTTCAAGACATAGTTGCTCAGGTCAGGAACCGGTGGGCATTCACTCTTCAGGATGTAGTTGCTCATATCGGGAACAGCGGGGCATGGAGGAATAGACGACTTTAATACATACTTGCTCATATCCGGCTGCTTGCATTCGGGGCACGCCGGACAAATCGGACGGCGCGGTTTGGGATTATCGCATTTACAGGGGGAATTGTTTCCACAGCTTTCGCATGGATAATTGCCACTCGAAAATCCTTCGCGCTGTACCCATTGAGGAGCGTAGATACCTAGTATGATTCCTACCACAAAGATAGTTGCGTAAAGGAGGAAAGGTGACGCCATTCTGTTCGTATCCTACTTTTTAATCCATTTTCAGGAAGAGCACTGGCCCCTATGGGGCATTGTCGGGACAGCGTCGGGCGGGGGCTGTCTAGCTTCTCCAGCCCTTCCAGTCCATCGGCGGACAACCACATGTTTCAGGAAGTGCGGGATCCATGGTCGCTTGAAGACGTGTACACATCATTTTAGCGTACCCCTTCCACGAAAAATCATTGGATACTTTCTGCTCACGAGGCATGACACCGAAATCGGCCGGACGAAGGCCGCGCTTACGAATCTGGTCTTCGATTTGTCGAGAACGCTCCTTCCAATCAAAACGAGCAGGAGTGGTAGATGAGGAAATCGGACCACGTCCTGCTTCCTGGGGAAGAGCCGCCAAATGGTCGGTTACTGCGCGCCCCATGTCTTGTGGCATAAACTTGGCCTGTGATACATTCTCCAGGTCAGCAAGAGAGGGGAATCCAATCTTATCAATCGTCGAATGTGCGCGTCGCGCTTTCTCTGAAAGTCTGGGAGGAGTATATGCCACTTCAAACCGAGCAGATATGCCATTCACAATGGTATCGGCATACTTATCGATTAATTTAGCAATATGGCGTGTGGTTTCTCTATCTTTTCGTACATTGGAAGGGAGAAGATTTGCCAATTCAGGAGGGAGTTGAAGGGCACGGATGAGTTGGGGGAGGGGCTCGTTTGGCTTTCCAAGTACGGGGAAGGCCTTGTCGAGGTCTGATTTAAGAATGGGTACTTCCGTAGGAAGCATCTTTTTCGTGCGGAGTTGCTCCAGTACCGCTCGAATGGTTTGACGAATCTCAGTCAGCGCCCGAACACGACCCTGTGTAACTGGGTCTGTAGTAGCACTTGCTGATAATCGTGCGCGTTCTGCCTCGACTTTTACTAAAAAGGCCTTCAGCTCTGCCTCTGTCGCTACTTGACCCAATGAGGCGTCTGGTACAGCGGGAGGAGCGGTGGGAGAGTCCGTGGTAAAACCTTCCACTCCCTCTTCACGAAAGGAATAAATGGGTCCCTGGAGCGCACCGGCCGTACCAAGAAGCCGTACCTTTTTCTGGAGAAACGCGAGATTGGAAGAAATGTCGTTCAGATGGGTCAAGGTAATACTCGGTTGAACACCTGGATTACGATTCAGAACACTGACCTCGTTCTGTAGCTGGAAGAAATCGCTACGAGCCGTTTGAAGGGGGAGCTGGATACTCGGGTCAGAACGCTCCTCCAGATGGGGGGCCTCATAGGCGAGAAATCCTTTTAGCATCTCCAAGGCGGATACAAGTTGTTGTCGATTGGCTTTCACATCGGTCGTGTCCTGATACGGTAGAGGGCTCATCGCAGCAGTTTGTTCAAAGGGAGCTGTCGGGAGGGGTCCAGGAAGGAGCGAAGCGGAAGGAGCGGAAGGAGCGGAAGAGGCGGAAGAGGCGGAAGGGGCGGAAGGCAACGAGGAGAGGCGGCGTACAACTTTATCCGTGGCGGCATTGACTCCTGATGGACCAGAGGCAAACCCCTCATGCTCCTTCGTCATATGATAAAGAGTGAGTGTCACTAGCAATATGAGAATGAATGACAACATCCTACTGTCTAATGGTTACACGTTTTATTCTTATTGTTACTCTTACTCTTGTCCCGTGCCCTTATTTAATAATCAATTGCGCAACCCCAGCATGGAATCTGGTCCTTTCGAATGTACTTGGACATGTCAGGAACAGGAGGACATGACCCATCGGGATTTTTTGGACAACGATATTGCTCTTCTCCTTCTCCGTTATTGTTATCATACTCACATCGCTTCTTGTAGTCTCTTCCCTGATGATCCGATACACTGTTCGCTCTTTCTTCTTCCCCTTGTTCTTGCTCGTATTCAGGGTGTTCCAACTGCCGGGCAGAAAGAAGTTCACGACGAACCGCTTGCTGAATGCCGCGAATAAGGTCCGACTTTTGTTTTGCTGTCATGGCATCGTATGCGATATCGGATACAGTGACCACGGAAGGAGAAGAAGACCCTTGAAAGGGTTCTTCAAGAAGAGGGGCCTGAATGAGGGGGATGTCCGACACAGGGGGGTCCGCAAGTTGGAAGGGCAGGGGTTTATCAGAAGCAAGAGGGGGCAGACTACCACGAAAATAGTATGTGAGACCAACAATGGCCACAAGGGCAACAAGAGCAGTAGCCGTTTTCATCTCTACTCTGTATCACTGATTTGGTATCGCAAGAGGGGTCACTCACATTCTTCCTCTTCTCCAACAGGAGGATGGGTAGTCCGATCATTTCGAATTTCATCCCGAATAATTTTTTGAATGACCTGTAACAAATGAGAGCGCCGTGAGAGTGATGTGGCAGTTGCGCTTTCAGGGCTCTGACGATTCTCTGGAACAATATCTTCTCGGCGTGGAGAGGCTCCTGAGGCGGAGGCGGAGGAGGAACCAGAGGAAGGAATTCGTTGTTCGATACGTCTCACTTCCGCTTCTAAGGATGCGAGTTTTGAAGGAATGGAGCTTTCAAATGGAGTCGGAGGGGCAGGACGAGGAATGCGAGACTGGCAACATTCATAATCGTAACGGTATTTACCTGTGGGCCCATTTGCTCCTATCTCTCTTACTAGTCGGAATCCCTTCACTGTCTCGTTCGGGCCACAACGGACATCGTGTCGGTCCAAGTAAACGGCGTTCCCTGCGCCTTCTTCGTTCCATGCGGTCTGTTGATTACGACATGTCATATTTACAGGGATATCGTCCTCATCTTTCTGGTCCCACAGGGGAGTGGGTTGAGGTGGATACCAGGTAAGTGTAGCCGGATAGTCTGTGCCGAGATTTCGTTGATGTTCGAGGGTGTCCAGATACGTGGTCTTGCCCTCCTTGTCCTTTACCGGCTCAGAGACATAGACAGGCTTCTTTTGCTCATCCAAGAGGGTGAGGACCATACCAATGGCACGATTGCGACAACAGTCCCGACGATTCACAACGTGAACGGCGTATACGGGAACAGGTTTTCCGAGGTCCACTTCTACACTGGGTACATCCGTCCCATTACATGCCGTTACCAGGATGGAATCCAGGTTCCCATCTACCAGATTTTCACTTGCTCCACCACCTGGGGCATACGAACTCGACTTGGTCACCTTTGTGGTAGGGCGGATGAGATTTGGCCCTCCCAAATAACTGTATGCTCGAATCTCTCCCAGATTGATACAGGCGGGGACCGTATGTTTCAATTGAATGTAACGGGCTTGAAGGGGAGCAGTGTTTCCCGTAAAGAAACCCTCACGGCCCCATGGAGAGACGGGTGTGGTAAGCCAAAGAAGGAGAATAAGAACAAGGAGAAGTGCGGGTAGGCCTAGTCGGAGATTCATGGGACAAAGAGACTCTACTCGTCTGCTAGAAGATACAGCCGATTAAGGTACTAGGGGAAAGAGTAAAATTGAAGAAGGAGAAAGGAATAGAAAGGGATAAAAGGACAACATGCCTCTCTCTGCTCGCTTTAAAAACGACGACCTCTATGAAATCGGCGTGGATGAGACAGGCCGTGGCCCATTCTTTGGCCCCATCATGGCGGGAGCAGTGGCCTTGCCTCGAGAGGAGGAATGGTCAGAGAATCAACGTAAGGTCTTTCTCCAGCTCCGTGATTCGAAAAAGGTGGCTCCAAAGAAGCGGGAACGGCTCGCCGATGCGCTTCGAGAATGTCTCCCTACGTGTGCCGTAGGGTCCGTCTCTGCCCAGGAAATCAATGAGCGAGGAATTCAATGGGCCAATCGGGAGGCCTTCCGTCGGGCCGTGGCGGGGCTTGGACTCGGAGCAGAATCGGGAGAGGTGGAAGGGAAGAGGGTGCGTCTGGTCATTGATGGAACCATCGCACTGGATGACTGGAAGGGAGAGTCGGAGCTTGTCGTAGAGGGAGACAACCAGTATATTGCCGTGGCAGGGGCATCCATTCTTGCGAAGGTGACACATGACCGATGGATACAAACCTGTGCGGCGGAGCATCCGGAATGGGAGGAACGCTACCATCTTATGAAGTCCAAAGGGTATGGAACAGCAAAGCATCGTGAAGGAATTCGTCTCTATGGTGGTTGTGAACAACACAGAGAGGTATTTATACAACGATGGTTACCATTGGCGGGATTAGCGCCACGAACGGTAGTGAAAACGAAGAGGCGAATGGAGACAACTTGTCTCATTCAATTCGGCGCTCTTTCGAATAAAGAGGAGAACAATGATGCGTTAGAGCCATAATGCGTATTGCGTTGGGTAAAAGGGGTGGCGGGAAAGAGAGGGTGCGCGCTTAGTTGCGACGATTCTTGCGGTTCTTGCGGGTACGACGCTTGCCACCCATGACGGCGGCGTTATTGCGACGGTTCTTGCGCTTGCCGCCGACGGCGGTGTTGTTGCGACGGTTCTTGCGGTTGCGGCGGCGGGCACCTCCCATGGTAGCATTACGACGAGCAGCGTTCATGACTTTCTGGTTTCTATATTTGTCCGTTAGATTTTTTTTACGCAATCAGTGAGGAAAGGTAGAGGGGGAAGAGACCCATGCTTCAAGAACAGCAAGGTCCATGGCCCGATACCGAGGGAATACTTTTGCTCGATAGACGTGTTCCTGGTCTCGGGCGTACGTTACATATTTCTGTTGTGGGTCTTCTTGTTTGGAAGAGGAAGAGGAAGAGGAAGGAGGTCCGACATGGCCTCGGAGGCGCTGAACCCATTTGAACGATTCGTAAGCCAGTACCTGCTTGTCCAGGAGACCTACCCGTGTTAGAACAAAGACGCCTGGTGCTCCCTCTGCCGGGAGAGAGTTGATGGGTGAAACATGAAGGAGCTCATGGAACTCAGCAGGATGATTTCGAGGATTTCCGAACTCTTTGTACTCTCCCACAGTGAGAGGGAGTGTCGGATTGGTACTCGTTCGCAACACATCCACATAGGGAACTTCTGTAAAGACCGCTCCCACACGCTCTCCTTTTGGCCATCGAGCAAGAAGACCGCCTACCGGGACACCTCCTGCGGAACGACCATAGAGGACTGTTGTACGCGGTCCTAACCGGAGACGTTGTTGAGAAGCGCGAATCACTGCGTCCAAATCATCGATGGAGAGATGACGGTTCTCTCGTCGGGCAGCGTCGGCCCATTTCTCCGTACGGTCCCCTCCGCCTCGTACATATGCGTAAGTAATCGCCCACCCCCGTGTTAAGAGAGGAAACCAGTACGCATGTGGCCATTGAATGGGTGTGCTACTTCCATAGGCTCCATAGACATAGACGAGTTGGGCTTTAGGGGGAACCGACGTTTTTTGATACAGTGTCACAAAAGGTACGCGAGTACCATCTTCGGAAGTCGCGTGCCATTTATGGACCTGAAGGGGCGCAACATAGGAAGCGGAAAGGGACGGAGGCAGGGACGGGAAAGGAGAAAGAGGGGCTCGGATAAGCTGAGTATGGTATGCGTGAAGAAGAAAAGGAGGGTAGAAGGGAGATTGTACCATAAAGCGCTGATAGGGCGATTCTTCCCATGCCTCCCATGAATTATAAAAGAATGAGCCCGCCTTCAAGCGAAGAAGGACTTTCGGTGGTTGATTGGCAGAGCAGTGCCAGAGAGTCTCTGAGCCCTCTTGAAGGGTGATCATGTGCCCTGTCGTAAGATTGATCCACCCAATATCATCCATTTCACGGGGAGAGGGGAGTTTCCAACTCGTAAGAGGCGCGCCATGTGCTTCCCAGGGGCCATAAGGGGTACGACGAAGGAGGGCACAATGTGTGGAGGAGGTAGAGGAGCAAAGACCCAGAGGCATTTGGGAGAGGGAAGGCCGGAACAGGGGGAGCGCATGAAGACCATCAATATGATACGTTTGGCTTCCACTTGGATCTTCGGAGATAAGATAGAGAGTGCGCCGCGAGGCTTTTACGAGACTTAGATAGTGCTCGGGATTGGGCTCTTCATAGATGACGCGCTCGTGCCTACCTGTCCGCGCATCACAGCAATAAAGGCCCGATGTTTTCATATCCTTCGGTATCCGAATGTAATAACAGTATGGACCAATAACGGCTACTTCGGCGCTCACTTGGGATTTTGACCATATTTTCTTTCCGTGAATATCTTCGCAGATAAGTTGATTGACATAGGGTTCGCCTGTTTCTGTTGTAAACCAAATTTGGCCCGATTCGCCATTCACATCCAGGTCATATGCTTTTTTACGGCGCCCCTTCTTTGCGTGACACGACCATGTCCATTCAAATTGGGATTCAGGCGTCATTGTAATCTCAATAAGCCCCTTTCCCGCGTAAAATCCAGGAACGTGAAGATAGGATTGGGCGTGTAAGAGTTCCTTTTCCATGGGAGCAAGAAGGGCTTTCACACGAGGCGTATCCAAGAGTCGCCGATGATGTTGTTGTTCCGTGTGGAGTAGATGTTCCCAGCGCTTACCACGCATGGTCTCCATCCAGGCCCACCGGTCCAACCAGGCAAGATAAGGGAGATGACGTACTTCTTCGGAAGTCATAGAGAAAATACAATAAAAAGGTGATACTCGGTGAGGAATGCCTCGCTATTACTATCCGACAACTTAAACCTATTATGAAAGCGAAGAAGGAGATACACAGCAATGGCTCTCCCTCCCTTACGAATTCAGTTTATTGCCTGGGATACGAATGAGGCGAGGGTGAATGAGGATATAATACGCTGGGAGCGATGGTGGCGCATGGTGATGAAAGAGCGAGAAGCCATGACGGGACAACGATGGATTCTGGCGAAACCAAAGACGGTGGAGGTACGAGACCGCGCGAGTGATTCAGACCTTCAGATTCATCTCGGTATGCCCCTCTATGGTACATTTCCTTGGTCACATGTAAATTGGTTATGGATGCGTGAGGGTTCGGTATGGAACAAGGCACATGATGGTTACCTTGAGAGGCTCGATGCCGTGATATGGGAAACGGCGGAAGATGCGGAGGCATTCAAGAAAGGACATGAAGAGGTGGCGGACAAGGTGCTCGTGATTTCATTGGAGCAAGATGGGGATAAGGAAGAGAGACAAAAGTGGGTAGAAGAGGTGGCGGAGCAAGTGCGTTCCCGGAGACCGTCGAGGGGTGTTCGTCATCTTCCTCCCATTTTAGAGAGGGCAGATTGCCCACCACTTACGATTGTGACGCCCACCTTTCAACGAAAGAAATTGATGGAGATTGCGTTTCATAATTTGCTCATGACGGATTATCCACTGGAGAAGCTGGAATGGATTGTGGTAGAAGACAATGACCGTTCGCCGCATGTGATGAAGCAGGCACTAAATGAATTCCAGGCAAAAGTTCCTCGGCTCCGGATCCAGTACATTACGCTGGAGGGGCGCCGTTCCGTCGGAGAGAAGCGGAATGTGGGGATTCGCGCTGCCTCACACGAATGGGTACTTTTTATGGACGATGATGACCATTATCCAGCAACGTCGTTTCGTCGGCGCATGGCATGGCTACTACGCGGCGTGATAAGAGGCCAACCGGCGCGTGTAGCGTGTTGTACCACGATTGCGATGTATGATTTGAAGCGGGGAGTGAGTGCGGTCAATGTTCCGCCTCCTACTCTTTCTT
>JACCDG010754828.1_pt1 | contig 29517 bp, 42 predicted proteins | sample 7442471 | NCBI WGS metagenome assembly JACCDG01 (sample SAMN15323444, study PRJNA562643) | freshwater metagenome | isolation source: river surface water | place: USA:Blue River Watershed | collected 2017-08-17 | reverse complement strand
TGCCGGACGACGTGAAAGCATCGATTCATATTCCATAAGATGGGCAGCAAGCCAAGTGTACCTTCTGAATTAAAGCTCACGCTTCTTATTATCAGCGACCTCGATCTTGCAAGCATCTTGAAGCAGAGCTTTGGTATTCTCAATCGCAGGAATCTGGTGCACGGTTTGCCTCCCGGTGGGCCCATCCCTCTCATACTGGCTTACAAAGAGGGCGAAACCAAGATTCAAATCACAGTGTCAACCAGATCCTGGGAGTCAGCTTCAGTAAGCTTGCAGAAGCCAGACGGCATCGTGATTCGTGTGTTTGTGATCACTAGCGTTCGAGACAAGAACTCCTTGGAAATGCAGCCTCCGCAAGACGGAGTGCGAGACATGTGTGTCTTGGCGGTACCCTGCTCCACGCGTGTACCGCAGTTTATGCCGGCCACTACTGCTATGAAACTCATCTCTTCAGTGGAACTGTGGCAACAAGCAGTAGACTCTTTAGTGTATCATCTATTGCACGAGTAAACGCACACATGCAACTGCAGCTTCTGTCTCAGTTACACAAAACACTTGCTCCCCCTTTGGGTGCATCACAACAATGGTCGATTGGTTCATGTAGACGCTGACACCGTTGGGCCACCAGTGGCTGTAGTGAAACAGGGCTCCAGAAGGAATCGCGCCTTCACCAGTTTTAAACAAGGACTCGAAAGCGAGCAAGGCTTTGCCGTACGGGGTCATTTCAAATTTGGTCTTGGAGTCGCTTTTTTTGCTCAGTCAAAACCACGATCAGCTTTTTTAGTAGTTCAATCTCTCGCTCACGCTCCACAAGCTGGGTCTCCAGCATCATCACTCTCTCTGCATGACGCTGTCTACTCTTTCTAGCTGCGATCTTGTTTTGCAGCTTTCGGAGCTCGACGGCGTCCAACGGGTCCGACATGACTATTTGAAATGTGACACGAGACTGCTTTCAACTTCCGCAGAGGACAAGTTTTCTTGGCACTTTTTGCCGATCCACACACTTTGCTGAAGAAAGATGTCTCCGAACCACCTCATCACCACATGCACGGGAAGCTTGCCCTCCTTAGAAAACACCACGAGAATGCGAAACTCCTCCAAATACACCGTGTAAGTGGCCTTGCCGTGCAAGGGGCCCTTGGCCTCGACTAGCTCCAGCAACTTCTGCACCTGGCGTCGATTCGATTGTTGAATGGGAGTAAGGAAGAATTCGGCAATGAGTTCGTCGGAAGGCTTTTCGCCTTCAGCCAAACTCACGGGCTTCATATACACTTGAAATCTGAGTAGGTCTGTGTCACACGCCCCCTTACTCTGAGTTTCGGGGATGCCAAAACTATTTATGTAATTCAACTTTTTACAATCGCTTTTTAGAGGGGTCCAAAACCCTCGAGCATTTTTTTGAATTACATAAATTTACGACACCGACCACTGACACGCTGTGAGGGGTTACAAGAAAAATTTGAATCAAAATTCAAAATGCAGGTCGACGAGATCGAGGGGCTGGATGCTGGTGTTTCTGACGAATGGCTCACGCTAGAGCTATTTGACAAGAAGACCATTCAGCTCAACAGACGAGCAGCCAAGGCCAGTGAGTTTTTCAAGTCTTGGATGGAAACCCATCCCAATGGAACCCTAGTCGAGTTCAAACAACCAGACTTGTCTCTGCCTATCATGACGCACGTGGTCAAGTACTTGCACCATTATCAAGACCAGGAACCTAAGTTGGTGGAAGCCCCTCTCAAGTCGGAGAAGTTCAGTGACCTCACCAACGCATGGAACGTCGAGTTCGTGGACATGCCCATCTTTGAGCTGCTCTACACCATGACGGCGGCCAACTTTCTGAAAATCCCGTCGTTAGTCAACCTGACGGCGGCGAAGTTCTCCTCCTTGATCAAAACCAAGGGATTGGCCGGTATGCAAGAGTTGTTGGAGCTGCCTCCGAACGACAAGATCTTGGACGGCGAGAACGAAGTGCGCAAGAAGTATCCCGAGTACTTTGCCTGGCTTCAACCGCCTCAAGAAGACTCTAAGATGGACTAGTGTACTCAAAAGCAACAGCGTTTATTCGCTTCTAAACAGCGCCACTAAACAGCAATAAAGCCTAGTCTTCCAAAGGTCGCTTGTGAATGATCTTGACAACCAACACAGCTACTTGTCGCAACACGAATTCTTTGCCGTCGAGCACAACTGTGCCAATAGGAGTGTAGGCGTAGTCGCCAGTGCTCACACACACTGCCCTCTTCAACACAACGGGTTTCTCATCGCTGTCAATCACGCGAATCGTGTCATCCACGAGCACAGCGCGATACACATCTGTGCGATAATAGCCCGAAGAAGCGGCCGCCTTATACACTGCTCGAGTGAAGCCATCAAAGTTATTCGAACTCAAAACACCGCTCATGGGGATCTTGACCAAGAAGCACACATGCTCAAATTGCTTGCGGCGATACGTGTCCAAGTGGTCCAAAATCTCCTTTGCCGCCCCCATGGTTCGTTCGATACTAGTGAAATCAGTGTCCGCGGGATACACGACGCCTTGCAGCGTATGCGCTGCCTTGTCACCGTACTTGAGCGTAAAGTGGAGACTCACTTGGGGTCCCAGAGTAGGTTCTTTCAAGGTGTACTCTCCCGATGACATGGAGCACACGTGGTGAAGCGCCTCGAAGCGGCGATTGTCTCGATTGCAGGACAGGCCACCGCTAGAGTATGGGCCGGAGTCCATGAGAACGACTCCACGGGGAGCGTCTCGCTTCGACTCGCAAACAAAAGATTCCTTTTCCGGCAGAACCACGATGAAGTCCAAGGAGCCGACTTCCACCTCTCGGTCCAAACGGGGAAAGCGCCACTCGACTGGCTCTCCATCATCCGTAATCTTGACTCGAGAGCCGGGAATCACACGGGCGCTTCGATCACGCTCCATCAGTTGGAAGAGAGCTTCATCGTCCATGTCTTTGAACGGTCCCAAGTCCTTCTCATCCACCCACAGATGAAACCTGAGCCATTCCTTGGGAACGCGCTCGGCGTTGAATGAGCGATAGCAGAGATCAGCCCACTCGGTGGACAAGGTCTCGTCGATCTTCAGGGACGGCGAGGCAAGGATCGTCTTGATAGTAGCAAAGGCAGCTCTCATCTCTCTTGAAATTTGAATTCCACGCACTCCGAAACAATTTTTGCGGCCGCAAAAGCATGCCACGGCCAAAAATTGCTGCGGACTGCGTAAAATTCAAATTTCAAAAACAGATGAGCAGCAAGCGACCAGCCGACGCTAGTGCAGAGGGAGACGCTCCGGAGAAGAAGCGAAACGAAGAGACGTTTCCTGACACCATCTTTGAAGAGGAAGCAAAGCGTCTCTTGGACGAGAAGGTGGCCAAGTGGAGAGAAGCGAAAGCAATGTGGGACATTGTCGAACGCGTGAAAGAAGTTCTCAAGGACAAGGATACTGCCAGTAGGATCGATGAGAGGCTTGTCAATCGTTACTTCCAACGTCCTACATTGTCTGCGGTCTTTGACTTTGCATGTGACATGGACAAGTACGAGCCCACTCGTATTCCGACCTTTTATGTAGCTGATGCTGTTGCGGAGCGTTTGCTGCGAGTCATCAAGTCGCGGGAGGGTCTTACCAAGTGCAAGGAATACCTCAAGAGACAATGGTTTGCCAGCACCAAACGAACCAAGGATCGACCCAGCGTGAAAGAGATTCAAGAAGAAGCACGACAGAACGGTCTTCTGAAACTGACTACTCTGTTGGGCAAGCTCCCCGCACTGTGGAAGCAATTTGCGACCAAGAACAGACGTCCCGCAGAAATCTCAGAGGACAGCGACTAGCCTTGATAACGACGAGGTTTAATGATAAACAAAGTTTCGTACAGAAGCTGGCTTACAAGAATAAACAACCGTGGATCGTACAGACCCTTTGTTAGCCACTGTTGCCAGCGTCCCGGTGTCGTGAGACCCTGGATGAGGAGTTTGACAAGAGTGTAAGTAGTAGGTTCTTTGTCTGTGAAAAGAGACACCCAGAGTCCTGCGGGATAGTCAAAGATGTCTCGAAAAGTCTTGTGCTCGATCGACGAGAGATTTATAAACCGAGACCGAATCCACACATAGTCAAACTTGTCCACCAGGCCGCAGAAATGCAGACTTTGCAAAGGCGTGTCAGGATCCACTTGAAAAAAGTGGTCACCGTTGAGTCGGACTGGCCACATTTGAGATGTGTCACTCTTTGGCAAAGTCAAAGTGGACCGTGCCTCCGTAGTAGTTGGAGTAGAGTTGTCGGAACGTGTAGTGGCCGACGCTCTCCAAGGTGGGCGGATCGTAATAAGAGCACAAGAGTTTGGCAGTAGGAGAAACGATGCCCCGTTGGTAAAGAATAGCGACAGGTGTATCAGGATGCACCTCAAGGTAGGTTTGTCGATTCACACAGACCTTCCATTTTTCATCTGCCTGCATGTACACCAAGAAGTGGTTCAGGACCTTTCTCGCAATCTTCCCTCTGCAAAAGGGAGATGCCACAGCCCTTTTCAAACGCTTACCTGAGCCATTGCAATCGTTGATACGAATTGTGATTGTGTGGCACACGGACAAGACCTTTCTCTGGATTCAGGGCAACCGTAATCTTAGACCCGAGTCGATTACTCTGGGGGAGGTGCAACCTCTTATGTGCGACCCTGTTCGATTTGTGTACAACTATGATCGGATTTTCTTTTCAAAAGCAGATTTTCAAGTTTCATATCATATTGGAACAGTATTTCAAAAAGGAAAACGAGAGAAACCCAAGATCTCGGAGGCCTTGGAGCGCTTGCGATTGTTTGCTTCAAATGCTGAATAAAAGAGCTACACCTGCCAAGTAGCATGACAGCCACAGAGTGGCTTTGTTCACCAGCATTTCGCGCCAAGACAGCTTGTAGACCGCAATGGAGTGAGTGTCCAAAAACACTAGCAGCAGCTGACTCTTTTCATCGTAGCTCATGCCCACACCGGGGTCCACGGTCTTGAGCCTTTCCAAGAGCTTGGCTTCGTCGTATGGCTTTCTGCGTGTAAACCCCAATTTGACTCGATCCTCAGTGAACTCTTTGTAGAGGAGACGGCCTCCGGTGGCCTTTGTCACGATGCTGACAGCCTGCTCTGCATTGTAATCTAACGTGGTGATATCGGCTTCAACATCTTCATTAAAAAAACGCTCATTATCATCCGACAAGCCAAATTCATCCAACTGCACTTTGCGTCGTGTTGTATGCGACTCAAGGTCGTCAGACGGACTCAAGCTTGGCAACATGAGTTATGACACGGTTATCCTCTCTACGCTGCAACAGAAAGCAGACAGTGGCAATCAGAGCCACGGCCACGACGAGGAATACGGTGGCTACAATTTCTTCGTCTTGCATGTCTCAGCGCGGCTCTTTCGAGTAGTCAAGTACTCCCACGCCTGCTGTCTCAAATTGGGACCCAAAGGCAGACCAGTGGCGTTGGCCAAGTCTTGCTCATCCATGTCATAGCACTTGAAGTGGATCATCTTGCCTGCAGCGTCGTACAAGGTGTTCGAGTCCTTGCCGTACTTGGCCTTGGCTTCGTCAATCGATGAGCCCAGTTTGTGCAACGCCACACCCAGCTCTTCAAAGGTGGCTCGAGTCAGGGGGTCTCCCGTGCAGATGGCTCGCAAATCAAAGTTGGAAAAGAGGAACTTGAGCATCTCCAAATGAACCGGCATCACAGTCTTGGTACCCGAGAACTCGCTGATGCCCTGCAGTGCTTTGCACACTTCCACAGTCTCAGACTCAAAGAAGACCTGCAGAGCTGTGAGAGCATTGGCAGAGATGCGCAAGGGCTTTGGGTTCTTCTTCTCAGCGTTGATGTTCTGCACAATCTCCGCCACGATGCGTCGAAAGGGCAGCTTGGGGATGAAAAAGTCTTCCTTCTTCTGGAGCTTTCTGATTTCCCGCTTGGCTACCGTACCTGGTCGGAATCGATGGGGCTTCTTGACCTTCTCTTGCTTCACAGGCTCAGGGGTACGCTTGTGACCCGGTCCATTCTTCAATCGCTTCTGACGCAGCTTCTTGTCTGCCTCAGCCTTGCGGATTCGCATACCTTGGGCAGCCGGAGTTTCGAAGAGGTCCGAGTCGTTGAGTTCAGCGTCTGACATTTTTCAAGTGGCCGATAGTTTGAGTTTTGATGGCTACCGCTAGCAAAGATCTCCGCTTGGGCATCCTGATCGCCGATGCTCGTTGTTTGCTGACAAAAGTCACCCAGGAGCCCGGTTGGCAGTTTTTCGATCAAGCGGTGCAGTTTGACCAAAAAGACGAAAACAAAATCCCGCCTATCAATGATGTTTTCCTCAAGAAGGATGTCTACAAGGCTGGTACCTTTGGAGTGCATTGGGACATTTGCCGCAAGAACGCTGATGGCGAAGACGAGCGAGTCGTCATCGGCGGACCCTTGTGCATGTCTTCCTCTTTGTTTGTCAACAAGTTTGGCAACTTTGGTGTCGACATGAACTATGCCCCCGAGACCGAAGCCAAGGCCTCATACTGGTTCGAGATGAATGGCCAGAGCTACTACGAGGCGGATGCCCCCAACGAGCACATGGCAGAGTTTTGCGAGTGGTGGAAACGAGTGGCCTTGTGGGGCTTCAAGACTGCCATGGACGATGCCAAGTTTAGCATCAGCTGGAAAGACACGCTCAAGCAATTCGAGAAGTTCGAGTGCAAGACAGTGGAGCAATGGACTCCAGCGGATTGGCGTTCCAAGTGCGACGAGGTGGCCAGGTTTGCGCCTATCAACGTCAACAAGAATGGGGAGAAGGCTCCGGGTATCGAGGCCAAAGCCTTTTTCGACAAGACTGAAAAGACTGGAGACAAACGCAAGGTGACAGTGAGATCCCCCATTCCTGAGATTGCTGCCGTGGAGGAAAAGTATGGAGTCACCTACAACAACGTCCCTGTGTACAGGTACGACCCCGCTATTGGGCTGGTGGCGTTGACCGATCAAGAAAAGTGGGAAGGCAAGTTCTTGCGTCGAGACACCGTGTACTGGCCCTTTTTCACGGCTACATTGGCTGACAATGCCCGCGGTATCGTGAATCTGAAGCTTCGTCTCAACAAGTTGGTGTTGGTGGGACGAGCCAAGTGCCCGTTGCCTGAATTCTCTGGTCCTCGCACCATTCGCTTCAAGCCAGACGAGTCGGATCCCAAAGTACAAGAGTTTATTCGCAAGCAAGCTGAAGCCGAGGCCATGGAGGCGTTCCAACAAGACACTGCCTAGTTTTCCTTGAATTCCCCTAACTCCTCTCGAATATCCTCGAGAAACAAAGGCACTCTACTTGCATTGTCAGTAAAGTAAATCATGCGTCCTATATGCACCAGATAGCCATCGTTTCGAACTTGCACAAAGGCGATCTCTGCGTTGTTGTGGTAGTACACGACCCCATCGTTCGTTCGAATGTAGCCAGCAGGCAGCACAGGCAAGAGAGCGTCGAGAGACATATTTCAACTCGAATGACTCAGTATTTACTGGTGTTTTCCAACAAGACAACAGAGCACATACTCCAGTTCAGTGAAGAAGTGGTGCAAGTGAGTGTGCCTCGGTTTGCAGGGCGCCAACAGTGGTGGACAGGGCGCTTGGAGTTCCTCGATGACTCGGGCAACCCGTTGATAGATCATTTGTGCGTGTTGCCTGGTGAGAGCGTGGCTATGCCTGGATGGCCGCTGGATCTACTCACAGCCAGCGGAGGCTCGGATGCTCCTATTGTCGTAAAGCCCACACGAACCATGCGAGTGAGACTCATGAATCCCATGCAAGGCCTGTTGTTAGTGTACCTGTCTGTAACGAAAAGAGTAAACCCGTAACGTATTCGTCTAGCTCAGTCACATCTACTGTCTCTGTTTGCTCAATGCATCCGGAGACAGTTGCAGCAATTAGGTAGGCTGCCTGTCGGTTCATCCTGTCTACTGCCCCATGGTGCTGACTGATGGAGGCAGCTAGATTCTCCTTGGCGTCCATGGATTGTGTCGGGTCATAAGGCTGTCTCCACTTGACTCTATCCGTCATTCCAGTGTCTTTACTGGTACACACAGTATCCATACACACTAGTACTCGTCCCCGCTTTCAAACTGCTGGTTGACCCAACAAGCAGCCTGTAGAGGAGTCGCTGGTACAGCGTCGTCCCCGAGTCGAAACACGCCGTCGTTGTACAGAGACACACAAACTAGGGATTCAAACACAAAGCATAGGCCCTCGTCATTGCTGCGGAGAATCAGCGAAGGTGCTCTTGAAACCAAGCTTAGGAAAGCGTCAACAGGGTCCGTCATATTTGAAAAAAAACACTGCTAAGGAATGAAACGAAAAATCGTGTGCACACTGCGTCCCACGAAACCAGACCCAGAGTGGGTGGAGATCATTGATGTGTTGGCTCGTTCGGCTCAAGGACTGGTGGAGGAGAAGCTGACCAAGTTGATTACTGGCGTGACCGTGGAACCCAAAGCCACTGACTTTGATGATGTTCAAGGCTTGTATGTCGAGTATTGCATCCACAAGAAGGCGTACAAAGTGGTGATTGGCCTGGCCGAAGACAAGTTAGATGGACAGGAGATGGCTCTAGACGAAATCATCAAATCCCTCAACGAGCGCGTAGACGACAGCTCGGATGAATCGAGCTCTGAGAATGAGTATCCTTTGGTTGTCAATGGTCGGTGTCGTAAATTTATGTAATTCAAAAAAATGCTCGAGGGTTTTGGACCCCCCTAAAAAGCGATTGTAAAAAGTTGAATTACATAAACAGTTTTGGCATCCCCGAAGTTGTGACGATGGTCGGTGTCGTAAAGTTGCATAATTCAAATTTGCACCTCTCGAGATGACCGAATTTAAAAACGCGAGTCGAGAGGAGTGGCGTGTCTACACGGGAAGCCGATCTTTAGAAGCTGTGATCGTGGCTGCACGACTAGGGTTACGAGTGGGAGGCGCTCTGGCAATGCAAGTGGATCAAGGTCTGCTTTCCCAAGTGCTGTTGGACTCCACTCGGGTTGAGTACGATCCAATCGAGTCGTGGCTGGACTACACTACCGCGCTGTCTTATGGGGGGATCTTTATTCCGTACCACATATTCGCCCAGCTAAGCGATTGCAAGCCGTTGTTGCAAATATCCAGAAGATACCGTCGATTTCAAACCCGTCTGATGGCAGCATTGTTGCGCCAAGGATGCAAATTGTCTCAGTCTGTGGACACCATAGTGTCGAGCATCCAGCCTCTCGTCCCTGATATCAGCCTCAACGAAGTGATGGTCCTTTCCACCATGTGCGTGTTGAAAGATATTCGATTTCATGTGTCTGTTTTGAAAAGACCAGGTGTCTACCCGCCGTCACCGTTGGAGAAGGCCATGTGGAAAGCCGCTAAACAAGACAAGGACGTGTATTATGACCTGATTAGCGCATACAACAACAAGTGTCCCATGTGGCTCTTGTGTTTCCGCCGGTCGTTCCGGGGATTTGATGCTTAAGCCATGGGTTCAATACAAACGTAGCAATTGGTGGCTTGAATCGATTGTCCCTCAGTATAGGGCTTGTCGTCCACAAGTAAGGTCCAATGGCCTCTGGTCTTTTCGACCCAATGCAGATGGCGACACTCCACTACTCGCACTCTCTCTGATCCCACGTTGATTTGAACACAAGCCACTGCTTTCCAAATATGAGTAGAACGAATCGTTTGTAAGTCTGGCTCGACTTGCTTGCGGCTGTGTCCTGCATATGCCCTTCCGTCCTTGAGACACACATGCAACACTGTTTCCTTGGGTACACCGGGTGAATCCAAAGTGATCAGCTCGTCAATCACCCACGCACGCGGATTCAACTGATAGTAGGATGCCAAGTTGCGGACTGGGACAGCTCGCTCGTGCACCAAGTAGTGCGCTGTTTCTTGGTGATTGCCCAACACAGCTGCTCGCAGAACTTTGACAGGAATGTATCCTTGATACTGTTTCAAGAGAGAGAGGGTCCCATTTCGACCCCATTCGATGAGTTTATTCTCTTGACTCATTGCGGATCTCGATACTCGTAAATGACACCGATTGGAGTTTGATACATATAAAGAGCTTGTCTTTTGTCCAGCTGACCCAACAACACAGACACACGAGCCTTGGAGGACTCGCCCAGCGCCACACAGAGTTGCTTCAGAGTGAACTTGCCCTTGCGCAGGACTTTGACTAGTTGAGCCAACGACGTCATTTTGAAATATGCCGAAACGCTTCGATTGGGACGCCTACTTGAGAGAGCACGGCTTGGCTAACGCTGAGCCCCAGGAAGACGAAGTGTCTGAAGACGAACTTTCTGAAGACGAAGACGACATCTCTGAAGAAGAGTCATAATTCAATGAACGCAGATGAAGAGTTTGTGCATGTTACTCCTCACAATTGTGTGTGCAAACTACGAGTGACGCAGCCGTTGGATGGTTCGCGAGTCGCTGCCATCCTCCAGGGATTTTACACTACAGAGAGTCACGCCAGTCCTTCCAGCGTGCGAGTGTTGGGTGGAGACATTAAAGCATCTTTACGCATGTTCAGTCAATTGAAGATCAATATTGCGGGAGTCCACAATTACGAGGGTACCTGTGTCATGGTGTGGCTAGTCATGCTGCGCTTGTCCCTGCAACTGCGAATGAGTTGCTTCCCCATAGAAACGCAGTGGACCAACATCCAAGCCACGGGTTACCTCAAGTTTACCGTCGATCTGACGCGCTTGCATCAGGATCCGGCCTGCTCCACTGCAGTCTATGACTCGCTGATTTCCTGCTTCCGCATGTATCTGGTGCCTAACAAGAAGATTCACTTGTCTCTGTACCCCAATGGCTCTCTGGTGATCACCGGCGCGCCTTCGGTAGCGGTGGCAGAAGAGTGTCTCAACAAGTTTATGCCTATCATTCGCAAGTACAAGCTCAAAGACATTGATCCTGATCTCGAGAAGAAGCTGCGTCTGGAGAAGCTGGCCAAAGCTAAGCCCACGCAAAGACGTCGCAAGAGAGTGTTATCGACCACTTTTGCAGATGCAATCGGACCGATCAATACAAAATGACACAATTGTAAGCAACAAGCGAGGATCATACAGGCCCTTCGTTAGCCACTGTTGCCACGAACCCGACTTCGACAGACCTTGGATTAGAAGATGGTACAAGAGATCGAGGTCTTCCAGACCTCTTGTTAACATGCCTCTCAGAGGGAATTCTGAATTTCTTTGCCATGCGCCATCCGTACGACTAGCCCATACTGGGAGCTCCTTGTAGGTCAACCACCTTAATCTCCGTGTCTTGACAAGAGCATGAGTAAAACAGGTCACGGCTGGCATGACTCTGGTGAAAAGATCTAACTTGTCAACACGAGGGCTGAAATCAGAGGGCATCTCATCCAATTCAAGAGTCAGATTGGAAAATTCTCCCTGAACAGCTTCTGGTGGACAGCTGATGGCTCTTATTTGGAGGAGTTTGGGTTGCCATTGCGGGGGCCAGTAGGAGATACAACGCCGTTCAGCATACACAAACACTGCGTCTAGCACGTCGGTGTGCCACTCTGCTACAAATTCAGCAACTTGTTGCATAGGGACGTGGCTGCATGGATCGCTAGTAATTTCCAGAACGACGGGGTGGAATCCCAGGTGAAGAGTCACGGTATAGTAATCTCTGACACCAGCAAGTCTACATCTTATCGTAAGGTGCGTGTTCATTGATTGATTGAAATTTGGTTTACAATAAAGATACAATTACACGCCACAAGCGAGGATCATACAGGCCCTTCGTTAGCCACTGTTGAAACGGACCTGATGCAGTAAGACCTTGGATCAAGAGGTGATACAAGAGGTCAAGATCTGCAACTAAGACGACGGAGTCACTATCTCTATGCCACTTGCCGTAGCGTCGAGCATACCACACTGGTAACTCTTCGCAGTCCTTGAACCTAACAAAACTGCTATGGCAGGTCACATGAGCAAAATGAAGATTGGGAGGGAGGTGCTGGACAACCATATTCAATTGTTCCAGTCGTAGCGGCGTGTTAAAGCGAGGCACCTTGTCTACTACAAGGGCCAGTCTTGATAGGTCTGCGTGGATGGCTTCATCAGGGCAGTCGATGGCAAGGATTCGTAGTCTCTTGGGCTTCCACTTTGGGGGCCAGTGGGAGATGTGACGGTTCGGCGCGCTGACGATAACAAAGTCCGCGGTTTCAATTCCGCATTTGAGTACTAAAGCAGCTGCTTCAGCCATAGGCACAACACTTTTCACATTACAGGTTATCCAGTCACATCTGCTTCTTAATCCTTTCATGTACAAGACCTTATAGCGGTCCACTGATGTCTCCTCCTCGAATGTTACAGCAAGTACAGTTTGATTGTCACTCATTGCTTTTTGAAATTTGCTTCAAATAAAAGACACAATTTCAAAAAACAAGCGAGGATCATACAGGCCCTGTGTTAGCCACTGTTGCCATGGGCCCGACGTAGATAGACCTTGAATCAGAAGATGGTACAGGAGATCGAGGTCTATCAATGCCTTGTTCTTAAGCCACCTGCTCCACTTGCCATTGACACGAAAGGACCATATTGGAAATTCTTCGCAGGTCTTGTAATACAAGTGGCACTTTGCAAAGGAAACACGTTGAAAGGTAAGTATTCCAGGGAGATGGTGCATGTAAAGAGAAAAGCGATATGCGCTGATTGGAATTTGGGGGAACTCATTCACGGTCAGCGAAAGCTCGAACAACTCGTCGAGCAAAGGTATTTCAGGACAATTGACGGCTTCGATCTGCAGCGTTTCTGGTTTCCATTGTTGAGGCCAGTGTGAGATGCGACGTGTCGCTGCCTCGATACTCACGACCTCTAGTTTCCGAGCTCTCCACTCATGTAGTAGAGAAGCTGCTTGAGCCGTAGGCACGTGCCCCCCTGGATCACAGGCTACCCAACCGCGCTTGTTCGTGTTTTCATCGCCATACAAGACCTGGTAGTAGTCATATTTGTCGTCGTCGTAAGCCAAAGATAGAACGAGGTGTGGCTGGTTCGTATTCATGACCTTTTGGATTTTGACTCACTCTTCAAATGGCTCTACTATTTGAAAGGGAACTCAAGAAATTGGATCCACCGCCTCTAATTGTCGACAAGCACACGATGAAGTGGGGCCGACTCACACTGCTCTACTGCGATCTGGATGACGGCACGCTCTTTACGCACCTGTCTGCTGGAGACAACAGCTACGCGGGACGATATCACACTGGATGTATTCCTGAATGCATTACTCGTGTTCAAAACTGGATTCGATGGTTTACTTAAATCCCCCAGTGATTTAGCTTCTAGCACGCGCGTATCCTTTGTTGGCAGGCATGCAGTTCTGATAGCCGTAGTACAGGATAGCCAAAGCCACAATGCTCGACGTCGCCAGTCCAATGTAGGCCGCTGCTTTCCAAGGATCATCCAAGTCCTCAAAAGTGATGTCTTCAGAGTCATCGGGAGGACCATTCTCCACTGAAACTGCTTCTGAAAACAACATAGGGGCATTGGCTTCGATCGGATCGGCCGGGAAATGGTACACTTTCAGATGGTCTGACTTGGGGAGCGCGTTGCTGGTGTCAAAGTTGGCGTAGAAAGACGAAGGAGTGGCTCGAGTGATGTTGCTGACGTTGTACACCGCGGATTGGTACACCTTGATGTTGTCCTTGTCAGGCAGAACCAAGGCAGGATGCGACATGCGAATCAGCAGTTGATTGGCACTCAATCGATAGGCCTCGGTGATCTTGTAGTTGAACACAAACGTGCCTTCAATTCCAGCATCCAACTCATCGTCGTGCGGGAAGGTAGCTTGTTGCGAGTGCACTGCACCAAATCGGTGGTTGAACTGATTACCGATCATGTTCCACGTGAACGTGGTTCTTGCCCACGGAACAAAGTTGTTCACACACTTGAAGGCGATAATGGAGGGCGTAACCTGTCTGATAGGGATGCATCTCTCCAGAAACAAGGCTGAGCCGTGTGCCACTGTCAAAGCATTCTTCACTGCGGTGAAATTGGTATAGTCCACTGGGTACTGCAGATCAACCACTACCTCATCGTGTCCATTGTCGATGAGATTAGGCAACGAGATGGCGGTACTAGAGGCTCCGGTAAGCAACCCCTGCGTCACACGCACAAAAGAGGCACTGCCAGCGTTGCCTCGATGTGAGACGGTGTGGTTGTCGGCAGCATCACACAAGACACCTTCCTGCAGAGTGTAGTCTAGAGTGGCCATGTCGGAAGAGATATTGGCACTCATTGTGCAGTAAAAGTGAGTGCGACGCGCATCCACAGGAGTCAAGTGACTCTCAAGACACAGACTGCCTCTGGCAAACGAAAGACAGTTGGAGAGACCCTGAGTGCACGTGTGAGCGCTGTAGCTGAACCAGGAAGCAGGGATCAACGAACTCGTGTTGGATTCGCACCGCTTGACAGGTTTGGATGCCATCAAGATGATCTTTCCTCCAGCGATGACTCCACCATAAACAGTCGTGAGACGACTGGGGGGACAAGTCAACTCCAGCTTGTCTACTTGAGTGCCGTTGAACACAAAATTCACAGACTGGAAGGGCAAGCGATTGTAAGTGAGCTTTGTGGCGCCTACCAAGGCCACTGGATACTTGGTTGTCAGCACCAGAGTTTGCACTCCTAGAGCGCTGGTGGGCAAAAAGCTTGAGTCGTCAGGAACAATGGGAACACTGCCACTAACGTTGTGGACTCGAAATGCTGTGCGGTAGAAGAACGCCGACTCGCTGAAATCACCGCCTGTGACTGTCCACGTGCCCGGGATACGCACCACAATGGATGCAGTGGGACTTCGGTGACGATGACTGGTGCTGATTTGACTAGTGGTAGTGCAGGTAATCCCTTCTTGGGCCCACGCTGCAGTGGCCAAGACACTCACTAGAAGCAAGAGCTTTAGCATTCCTCTTTGTTCTCCGAGGCACAAAAGTAGTATTCATATGCCGATTGGGTCATTCCTCCCCTACCCCCTTCGTTTGACCAAGGCTTGTCACTGGGGACAAGCAAGCTTGTAGACAAGTCCACTAGACAGTATGCATAAAAAATTCAAAAATCATACCTCCCGCTAGCCATGAAAAAATTCGCGCCAAATACAAAAAAGAGCGAAGGTCCCTCGGAAAAGCAACTGACCCAAAGTGTGCGAATTGGCCCACGCTTAGACATCCCTGATGATGCCTTGGTGTTTGCCGTGGCTAAGCCCTTTGCCAATCCGGAGATCTTCAGTGCGAAGCAGAATTCGCATGTGCCCCTCTGCGAAGCCCAGCATATGGTGCAGAAACTGCAAGGGTTGGTAGCCTGCATCTACTACAATGCCTGGGTGCGTCTCAAGCGGGAGTTCCAGAACGAGCAACAACCCTCCATGTTACGTGGCATCGAGGTGACACCCATGTGGCAATGGAAGAGTGCCCATTTCTTCATTGCCGACGAAACCAGAGTGGCTGGCTGTCTGGACTTGCTCCTGTACATGCCTAACCCGCAAATGCGTCTCAAGGCGTTCAATCTCAACTACTCGCAGATCGCCTTGCCCGACTTCATTGTCAAGCTGCTAAGTCCTGCCAAGAAGAAGAAGAAGGACCGTCCCAGTGCAGAGGAGAAGGAGCCAGTGCCAGAGGCCAAGTCGATGTCGGAATCGGCTCGAGCTGCTTTCATCTTGTCTCTGACGCCCTTTGAGATCATCAACTACTTGATGCAAAACGATGATTTGGAGCCCTTTGACATGGATGGTGCCTTGGCCTCTCTGACCTATCTGCAGCACCGCAACTTTGGCAATTTGCGTCATTATTATCGCTACTGCGGCCTGCCAGCGAGCGACGACTACCCCAACCCCGAAGTCTTGTTCTCTGCTCCCAATGCTGCACTGATCCTCTTCAATCGCTGCTGCTCCTACATTTCGACGGCGGATCGCCACCTGATCAAGTCTGCGCCAGAGTTTTTGCACTACTTGTTCAACAATGGAGAAAAGCCCCCTTCGGCCGACAAAGTGCGAGAGGCCCATAACAAGCGCGCCGAGTATCTGAGTCGACCAATGGAAGACATTGACCCGAATGTGGCCAGCGCGCTAAGGGCGGCTATAGAGAGCCTGTACATGACCTTTGTGCAGGAGTGCACCGACTATGGCAAGAGGGCCGCCAAGTTCTTGGAAGACATGCCGCCCTTGCGAGTCAATCTGCTGACTCAATGCATCCGTGACTACTTGCCTGACCTGCCTCTAACGCTAGGTGACCCGGCTCACCTGATGCGTGTCTTTTCGGACAAGCCAGTGGAACGGAAGACGATGGTGGTGATGGCACGCGAGGACTTCCACAAAAAGGTCGTCAATCCTCTCTTGGCTCGCTATCGCAACGCCCATGTGAACAAGGAAGCCAATCAGCAGTACACCCGAGTCAAAGAAGCCCTCTTAGCCACTGCTCTGACGCTCTTTACTGAAGAGTACGAACGACCCGTGGAGGACTGTCACATGGTGTTTGGTGCCATCTCCGGTCTCGTCTTCCCCAAGATGGGCGTCATGCCCGTGCTGCCAACCTTTGATCGTCTCGAGACTCAATCGATGACCGCCGTGGACAATGTGATGATGGCTCTGTACGAGGAAGGCAAGCGCCTCAAGCTGGATGCCTACGCGCCTGACTTTATGCGTCTCGCGACTCTGATGATGGTGGCTCCCTCTTTGTTGTTCACGCAAGATCGCAAGAACTGGGTCTTACAAGGTGGCCCTGCGGGTGGCAAGAGCTACCTCCTGAAACTGGTCAACTCGGTGATGCAAGGCAAGTCCAATCTGATGACTGCGGTGACGGAGGCTGCTATCAAGAACGGAGTCGACGGTATCCTGGCCCTAGCTTTCGACGAAGGCGACGTCCTCAACTGCGGCGAGCCGCCTAGTGTCAAGGAGCTCCTGTCTCGATTTGGCCAATTCTTCAAGCTCAAGAATGGTAAAAATACCTCGGCCATGAAAGGCAGTGTGACTGCGCAGCACCGCGAGTACCAGACTGCAGAGCACAAGGACAAGGATGGAGTTCACCACACTGGCTACAAGTGCACGAGCCATTCCGCGGACAACTTTGCCACTTCTAACTATCCGCCACAGACCTCAGGAGATGCTGCCATGTTCACGCGGGCCAATGCTCTGCCCTTTCATGTTTTGGGCAATCTGGAGAACTCGTCTGCTATCGAACCTTCTGAGAGTACCAGCCAGGATGAGACCTTCTTCAAGTTCAACATGCTGTGTGTCATGATGTATCACTTTCGAGCCTGTGGTCTCTTCAACCCGCCTGAAAGCGAGACTGCCCACTTTGCAGTGGACCAAGTCGTCGTGTCGCTGACTCGTCGAGGCTTCAACATCTTCGAGTCTCTTTTCGAAGCAGTGGATCAGTCGTTGGAAGGAGATCCCTTGCAGCGCGCGTATCCCAAGGCGCAGCTGCAGACCATATCCTCCAACTTATTGAGAGCCAGTGCTGACATGCTAGCCTTTTCGCAAGAGAACGTGGCTACAGGCGACAAGATCCACGACTACAACTCGGCTCGCAAGCGTCTCCAGTCAATTGTAGAGCAAATCCACACCGGAGTTTCGACGCCGCCAATGGAGCTGAGCGACGGCAGTTCCCTCTTCAGTCAGCGTGATGTGCGACACTTTAAGCATCTGTATCAGGTCATGGCCTACGTTTCGGCTATTGCTTCTGTCTTTAACGGGAATGCTGCTTGCGGCAACTTTACTCAGGGTGACTTCTTTGACCGCACTCTTTTGCTGGAAAACGCCGTGGAAAGCGAGGTGCAGCACTTGCTCAAGGCTTTGGAAGTCACCAATTGGCAAGACGAGCGCCTCATTGACGCCAAGCTCTCTCTACTGGCTCTCTACATCATGGAGAGTCAAGACAGACACACTTCTTTGTTGCTGCCGGATGACAATGGCGTCATCCTGATCCCGGGCTTCTTTGAGAGCAAGCCTGCCAACATGGAACGGTGGCGTTTCTTCATGAACAAGCTCAAGCGAGCCTTTGATCCGGTCATTTGGGACCAAGATGCGCGCATATTCGTGTTCCTCTTTACTTTCTTGCGAGTGGCTGGCTCTCAACACCCTCTCTTGTTCGTCTCGGACTTTGATGAAGAAAGCAAGGACTCTGGCTTGCACATGGACGTCCGTGTCTTTTTGTATGGCGAGCTGACTGCGTGTTTCAATGGGGCTATCAGCGCTCTGCAGACTCCTGTGACTACATTGGCGTTTACTCCTGAGCTCAACTATGACTCCAATCGAGGCGGCTACACTCGCGTGCCTGCTGCTGTCACCCTGGGTGCCAGACATCCGACGATCGCCGACAACAAGTCCTTGTGGAGCCAGCCTGTGACTCGAGATCGCTTGTTTAACCGACCCACTGATGAGGGCGAAGTCGAAGTGGAAGACGTTGTATCGCCTCCGTTGGTGCACATGATTCGCTCCATGTCGATTGACACTGAGCCTGAGCGCAGTAGGAAGCGATCCGCTGGTTTTGAAGACAACGATGGCCGAGCTCAGAAGCAATATGTTGTATTCCAGCAAGACCAGGGCGATGGTGCTCGCAAAGTCCCGCCTGTGGTTTTACCTGCAGAGTGCGACCGCATCTTGCAGCAGGTAATGGAGCGTAACAATGTAGTGTCGGTGAACATCTTCTTTCGCTTGTTTCAGATTGGCAAGGAGCCCCAAGTGTCCAAGACTGCTAGTCAGGATACGACTGCTGCTATTGCCTGGTACTGGGACGCTGCCAAGCTCTCGTGGAATCCTCAGAGTCGCCGCGCCTTTCTGGACAAGATCAAGGATGTGCAGCAACAGCTGATTCGCAAACATGTTCAGCGCATGGGTGTCGTCAACGAAACGGCTCGTGAGGATGCAGTCAAGTTCTCCCAGCTCTCGGCTCGCCACATTGCCTCGTGCCCCGTGACTCTGATGCGCATCATCGACAACAACGGGCCTTTGGAATACCCTCGCAAGGTGGACTTTTGGGCACCCAGAGTGGCACGCAGCTGGGCTGTTACTCCGGTGCCCATTCGCTCTTATTGGGTCAACTTGTTCATGAAACGATGCACGAATGGTCACAATATCATGCGCCACTCGGCCTTGGTGCGTCAAAGCGAGTTTCAAGCCGACATGGAGTTGCCTCATTTGGAGCGAGAGGAGCGTCTGGAAAAGATGACTGGCATCAAGTCTCACTTGTACTGCTTGTCGCAAGAGAACAAGAAAGCTAGTCAGGGATTCAAGGCTCGCATCTATGCCTTGGTGCAGCAACTGCGTCCCTTGTTTCAATTCGAAGCCCCTTTCACGGATGAGCACGGAGTGTTCTTCTTTCAGCAGATCATTCCTCCTGAAACAGTTTCTGGCGTTCACGTGGGGCCAGTCACGATCTACACGGATGACCGCAAGAAGGTGACTACTGAACGCACTCCAGTTGGTGTCTACAAGGGCCTGCTCGTGGACTGTCTAGTCGAATTCTTCAAGTTTATGGACTGGTGGAATCATCGCACGGGCCTTTTGACGCCCATGATTGACCGCAACACGTGCCACTACTGGGCACACTGCCTGGGCCTAAAGTGCTGCTCCAGCGTCATTGATCAGATTGCGGACAACATCTTCGACTACGACGCGGAAGAAGTCAAGGAAATCGCCACTCAATGGGTCGACGAGGTCGTGTGCGAGACTCAGGAGGATCGAGACGAACGCTGGAAGGCACTTACCGACGATCTCACGTACGTGGAGGCACTCGAGGAGCGCGGTTTGTTCCCAAGCGACATTTGTCTCAGCGTGTTTCTGCCTGACAAGGGTGACTTGCCTCTGACTACGGAACAAATTGCCCAGAAGTTTGGGCTCTTTCCTGTCTTGACTCCTCGAGTTATTTAATCTTTACTCTGCGTGCTTCTTAGGATACGCTAGTCGTACAAATAAAGCTGCTGCCAGTACACTAATCATCCACATGTAACATGCCCAGAGTACAAACGGACGCACGCTCTCAGTAGTGTAGACGTCCAGGCATTTCTCCTCCGCCTCGTAACACTCGAGTGTGGTAGTGTCAATGCAGATCTTGCACTTGGCGACTTGACACCATCTGTGTCCTTGTTTGACGCAGGGAGTCGATGGGTAGGGGCAGTATTTGTTGCATGTGTGCACATTATCAAACACAAACCACCCTGGTAAGCGCATCAATACAAACGTAGCCAGAACCAACAAGAGGTGAGTCCACCAGTTCCACTTGAACATGATGAAAAATGGTTTACTCAGCTTTGAGATGCTTCGCTACAGAATGACCAGCTATGTGCGCTAGATCAAGCAGAGCCAAGGATGCAAGCGCCCAATTCACATAGTACAACAGAGAGTTTAGGAGAGCAACTGCCCACATGTCGTTGATGACTTCAAAGTCGAAGCATCGAAAGTCTCGTGATACACACTCTTTGCAGCCCGACCAAATGCCGCAAAAGGCTTCCGGTTCATGAGTTCCAAGAGGACATGCTTGTCGTTGATACTTGCTAAAGTCTACGGCGACACCAGAAACGATCATGAAGCCACATGACATGATAAAGATGAGCAGAGGAAAGAGAAACTTGGGGCGGTTATGCACGACAAAGTCCAAGAACTCGTATCGAGTCATTTGAAAAGTGGTTTACTCATTCTTAAAAGGCGTGGTTCTTAGAATAAACGAAACCCAGCAAAGAACTCCGATTACAACACTCAGTATCATAAACACAGCATGCAATAGGGAGAAGAGAGGATATTCGTGCACCGTGATGTGTTTCAGACACTGTCCATTTTCCGAAGCACACGGGCAAGTAGCAGTCTCCTTCGTCCCATTGGGGCACACTTGGTGTAGAAAACTCTCGGTGTCCACCAGGGTGATGTAGGTAACCGCATGGAGCATGCAGACGAAAAAAACAGCTATCAATGCAGTGTTTTCGACTTGACTGCGAGTTAGAGTAAATGCCGGAGACATTTGAAAAGTGAAGTCGAAAATTCAAATTCGGTCTATTTTTAGCCAAAATTCACAAAGTCACGCACTCGATGGAGAAAGAGGACAAGACCGTTCCCTTTAAGTCGTACGACCAGGTCTACGAAGCAAGCGGACACAACGCCTTCGCGAAGAAGGTGTTGGACCATTTGAAGCAGACACCTGCGTGTAGACCTCCGTCTCGATACTTGATCGAGTCGCCAACCCTAGGCCGCCTGTTTTGGGACTTGGAAATCAAGACAACCGTTCAAGTGCTGTGGCTCCGAGCAAAAGGCACCCCTTATCACGCAGGCTTGGGTATTGTGGGAGAGCGCACCGAGTTCTTCGATGAGGCCAAGCTCAAGTACCTGAACGTGCCGGTGTTGTTGCAAAAGCTCCTCCAGCACTACGGACGAGCCTTGAGATTTGAATCTTTTGTGGGGGCTGCGGCGTCTGGCTTGAAATGGGAGCCTGATTACAAGTGCGTTAGAGTGGATGACTACCTCATGGTGTGCCTGCTTGAGGACGGTCAAGCCTTACTCAGATATAATATGGACGGCCCCCGAGTTGGAATAAGCCTCGACAAAGTTACAGTTGATTGGAAAGCAGGAAATGCTGTTGCAGCGTACATCGAGCAAGAGAAGAAGAAACGGTGCAAGATCATTGTGTCGTCATCCGAACAAGCACTACCCGAGCCCTGCCCTCGAGCCAAGAGGTTTGAATCCTTTATGGGAGATGCGGCATCTGACTTGCTATGGGAGCCCGACTACAAGTGCGCTCGGGTGGACGATATTGTCCTTGTGCACCTGCTCAACGACGAGAAAGCTACCGTTTCCTTTTGGATACACGGCGACGGAGTTTCAATCGGTCTCGAGTGCACCACAAGTTACTGGATGGTGGCGTCCGCTGTGGCAGACTACATCGACATGCGACGCAAGAAACAGACTGCCTAGTTGCGTTTGATGATGTGTGTAACTCATTTTAATACACAATCGAAACGATGTCTGCAAAGGAAACCCGCATTCGCAACTTGCTGCCGTCTGAATGGTTGGTCGAGCCCCAGACCTGCGGTACTCTGCGCTGGGTGGCCGCCGGCGAACAGTGGACTCTCTTCTACGACACGGAACGCGACCTCATGCTCTTGAGTCTGAGGAGATGCATCAGTGAGTGGACCAGTATGTCGACCCTCAACTTGCACTTGCGGCTGACTTTACTGCAAGAGTCAAACAATCGTTTTTTGGCCAAGTTGAATTCAAATTTGAAAGCCCACTTCTCGAGCGTATGAGTATCAACCTACCACAACGTCTAGAGGAGAAGGACCTGCCTCGTGTGTCTGTGACTCTGCACACGCAAATCATGCAGCAAGCCGTGCAATTGCTAAGGGATCTCAACTGGAACCTAGAGATCAAGACTCTCGAACAAGACTTCCCCTGTGTGCGACTCCTGATCCCCGTACTGGAGAATGTGTACATGATTGTCTTCTCCAAGAACGGCGCTGCCTACGACACTCAAGTGGAGATGCATCGACTGCATCCTTCTGCTTCGGTAGTGGTCAGTATCAAAAATGTCAACCTGATTCGACACGTGGTTCGTCTTTTCAAATTCACCACTCAGAAGCACCAGCTCCTGCTCCAAGCTTTTACTCAGTCCAAGGATGTACCCATGGAACTCCCTGACAATGTGACGCAGAGAGTTCGATTGGTATCCAGCGGACTCGAGGTCACTCTCTCTGCTCGTCATCGACAACCCCTGACCTCCATTTTGACTCTGTAATCGTTTACTCAATACACTCAGTACAATCCTCTCTTAACACGAATACTATCAGCGTCAGACAAAGGCCAGTCCTAGAAGCCATGGAATCGGGGATGCCAAACCTGTTTATGTAATTCAGATTAATGCTCGACGATTTTGGACCCCCCTAAAAAGCGATTGTAAAAAGTTGAATTACATAAATATACGACACCGACCATTGTCACAACTTCGGGGGATGCCAAAACTGTTTATGTAATTCAACTTTTTACAATCGCTTTTTAGGGGGGTCTAAAACCATCGAGCATTTTTTTGAATTACATAAATTTACGACACCGACCACTTTTACTTTTTTGACTTGAGGTACACTATGGCCATGCCGAAAGTAAACACGAGGAGGATGACTAGAATCATGGCCATGGACATGTAGACACTGCCTGTGCCGTCTACAGCGAGATCAGGATCTCCTTCATTGACTTGCACGGGGGCATCGTCGGCATCTTCACAGGGCCCGCCTCTGACAAACGTGGTCTGACCCGCGGGACACGCCACGCAAGTAGAGGAGCCCACGGCAGTGGTGATGTAGCCAAAGGGACACGGTGTACAAGAGACGGCCCCTGTAGTGACGGCAATGTGGTTGAGAGGACAGTTGTTGCAGGTCAGCTGGGCATCGTTGGCTGCAAACTTGCCCACTTGGCAATCTTGACACGTAGTAGTAGAGACGGAGAATTTGCCTGAAGGACACGCCAGACAGTAGGCCAGACTCGTATCTGTCTTGAAATAACCAGCTGCGCAATTGGAGCAAGTGGAGGCACCCGAGGCAAACGTGCCTGCTCCACACACACTACAAGTAGTACTGCCTGCATTGGAGACTTGACCCGGGGCACACGGCAAACAAGTAGAGCCTGACTGATACGACCCAGCGGCACACGGCGTGCAGGTGGTGGGAGAGTCTTGGGTGACGATGGAGCCGGCGGTGCAAGGGCTGCAGGTACTGGCGGAAGCTCTCCTAAAGTTGGGAGGACACGCTGTGCAAGGCAGCCCTGAGACGCTGAAACTTGAAGAAGAGCAAGTGCTGCAAGAGTAAGATGTGTTGGGCTGACTTCCCGAGCTACAGGCAAAACAAGACGACATTCCCGTGCTATTGGAAACCGTGCCTTGAGGGCAAACCAGACAAGAGCTGGAGCCGGTGGTCGGCGCATAAGTGCCTGCAAAACAAGGAGTACACGCAACAGCTGCATTCACAGAGAAGCGTCCTGTCTGACACGCTGTGCAGGAAGAAGCGCCTGCAGCTGAAAAGGTACCAGGTGCACATGCCCGACAAGAGTGATTGGCTCCCGCAGGACGGAAGTAGCCTGCAGGACACTGCGTACAGGCTTGCGTCACGCTGTCACGAGAGAAGCCGTTGCCACAATCAACGCAGTAGGTACCATTCTCTGCGGTGTTGGAGGTCCACCCCAACGCACACTGTGAGCACGCCGCAGCTCCAGTCGAATTGGCGACAAAGCCTCTGGGGCACCCGAGACAACGAGACCAGACACCTATCAAGGGCTGATACTTGCCAGCAGCGCACAGAGCCACGGTGTTGTTGGTGTACTCGTAGCCTTGGGGCACCCACTCACACGCAAACCCACTGGTCTTGTACTTGCCTGCCTCACACGCAACGCAATTGTTGTTGCTAAACACTGAAGCAGGGCCACAGGAGGAACAGGAGGTAAGTCCTGATGTGTTGGCCACCAAAGGGGGTACACACACAAGACATGAATCAGCACCAAAAGAGGGGGAGTACCGGCCTATGCCACACTGCGAGCAAGCTACAGAGCCACAAAACTTGGAGTGCGTTCCTGGCTGGCATGAAAAGCAAGAGGACAAGCCTGTGATGTTGGAGAACCTGCCGGGGTCGCATCTCTGGCACTGTGTGTGGGAAGTATTGCGGAAGAAGCCAGCAGCACAGGGTTGCTGATCGGATTTGTCAGCAGTGGGCTCATAGCCCGCAGACACTGCCGTGCAACTGCCTGCATCGTTGGTAGTGGAATAGGTGGCACCACTGCATGGTAAGCAGTTGCCGCCTGAGAGATAAGTGCCGGGAAAACAGGCGGCCCATGCTGACGATGCAACTAGTGCCAGTACAAGTAATCTCCACATTGTGTCAGAAACGGGTAGTAGTGTATTTACATATCATCAATAACAATGCCGGTTAGTCCATGTGCTCCAGGACAATATCCGCAATCTGGTCAAGCATCTCGTTCCCCACAGCCTTTTCCAAACTGTCCACCACAAACACTTGAGAGTTCTCGGATTCCGTCAACTCCTTGAGACGATCATGTTCTGCTTTGGACACGGTGTTATCTACACGAACCACAAACACAAACGAATCGGCGGCAAAGGCACTAAAGGTATCCACAGGTTCCAAGTATTCAATCTTCAAAGCCCTGGGGATTTCCAAACACTGCACGGCAATCCCCCTCCTCTCCAGCCCCGCCAACACGTCCGCCTTGAACCTGGCAGGGCCTCTGATATCCACATACGTGATCTGCAGTGGCATTTGAATTATGCCGCTGTGGGCACTTATCATACACTTGTCACTAGTACTGCCTTTTTTGATTTCGTGTCCAGATCCTACTCTCGGTCTCTTTTTTCAAATTGTGTGTTTCATTCTCTTCGTTCGACCATGGGTAATACAGCGGGACAGCCCAAGACCCAGCAAGACAGAGGACTAGCAGACATGTACGCCACCAGTGCTGTGACACTGTTTGACTCGGACAGACGCCAAAAGTATGGGCGTGCGTTGAATCTGATCCCCGTTCAACTCGTGTACAATGTGTACTGTGAAGAGGCTCTGGATATCAATGATATGGTTCCGCAAGTCAGGCATCTCGTAGAAATGGGTGGAGTACCGCCCTCTTTCGAGGATAGCTTTCGGATCGATATCCACATTTACGTCCGGCCCATGCCAATGATGACCTATCGTGAACTCCTCGAAAGCCGAGATCCGAGCAACATGAATCTGTTCGTGTACTGCGACTTGGCGCATGAACTCAGTCTGCCAGAGGAATACGAGGAGGTGAACAAGGATCCCTCGATTCTGTGTGTTGATTTTGATTGGCCCACGCCAAACTCTACACAGTGGAGAAAGTTGCGAGCCATGATCGCTGTGCGTGTATTGCAGTTGTTAGACAGAGAAAGAAATTCATGGGAACAGTAAAATCTCTACAGGCTACGGCATCCTAGGCACAGTATCCAATTCAACAGCCAGCAAATCCAGATGCTCACGCAACGAGGGGATCATATCAGTGGGCTCCGCCTCTGAGGTAACGAATCTGGCTATCGCACGCACCGCCTCTCGAGTCACGTCGTACGCTTCAGCTTTCTTGATCTGGGCCTGGATCTTGTCCTGATCAACACGAACAAAGGTATCCAGTCCATCCGGCACTGCAAACTCCGCAGCGAGCTTGGCTACCGTGGCCATCTTTTGCAGCTGTTCACTTGCGTCAACACATTGTCGAACCACGTCCGCACACACTTTCTTCCGCTTCAGGGTTGTCTTGGATTCGTAGTGCCTTTCTACCCACTTTGAGAACTCGGTCACTACTTGATCCTCTGGCACAACGCGGTAGTTCAGAGAGCTCTCGTTTTCGTCATTAGCGATCTCCACCTTGTCCAAGTACACACTCACGAACCATTGTCCAAAGCCAGGCTGATACCACACCCACACATAGTCCCCGTGTTGATCCTTACTGACGCTGTCGTAGTGCAGTTTTGTGTCCTCGGGAGCTAATGCCTGCAGAGGCCCAACCACCTGCTTCACGCGTGGTCCCCATTCTGGATGTTTGTCCACTTGCTCTCTATCTGTGCAGACAGTGCTCATTTAGTGCTATCGAAAATATTTGAATTATGGCTCATGATCAAAGTCAAAAATCAAATGATCCCCAAGATCACCGACGCTGCCAAAGTGCCTAAAGGGCTCGTGTTTGTGAGTCCAGACGGTCGCACTCTCTACACACGCGACAACATCTTTGAGGATCTCGAAGTGGGCCATAAGGAATGCGCGTGCACGGACTGTGATTTCCGAATCACTCTGTTGGACAAGGACGAGCAACCCTACACCTTTGAAGTCGCCGCCGCTCTTTGCCCTGTTCTGATTTGGGTCCAACGACCCACAGAGATGCCCGCAGGCGTGTATCGTTTGCCTAATTCTGGGGATGTGTATTTCCCAGATGAGAAGGGTGGTACTCGCTGCCTTAAGTTCGCCAACTTGGAGTTTTTGGAAAACCCTCAACAGAGTGACGTAGCCGTGGCGGTTCAAAACCCTCAGAAGGAAGTGATTGTGCCTATTGGCAATCAGTACTATCGATTCCCCTTCAATTGGGTACCTGTCAAGCGCAAATAGTACTCTCATTACTATGTGGGTCTCAGTTGCTAAGAGAGAGTAAAGCATGTATTCTCCCATCCCTCCCACCGAGGCCAAAGTGGAGTCTACCAAGGACCCCAAGCAATCCAGGGGGTTTCCGGGCATCTCACCGGGGGCATGGCTGAACATCATAGTGTTTGTGCTGTCTGTGTCTTTTACTTTCTTGTTTGGAGAGCTAGAGCTCAACATGCAGTATGCGTTCAAACCCAAAGTTCTGGTGTGGATCAATCTGGGAATCTTTGTGCTGATTAGCCTGTTCTGTGTGATCATGCTCTTCCAGATGTGGTACGGAGGTCCCGTAATCGTGGGCTATCCCAAGCAGCGCGTCTACGATCCTTTGCACTTGTTCATTCCTTTCGTGGGACTGGCCTTCATGCTCTTGTCCTACGCTTACTTGGTGGCCAAACAGCTCGCTTTGATTCAGCACTATTCGGGCTACATTGACGACTGGGACAAGTTCCAAGTGAGCAACATGTCCGTCAAGTACGAAAGCATGCACAGAGTGTTTGCTGATGCACAGCACGGGTTCACCATTCAATTGTCCATCTTTACCGTGTGGCTCCTGGTCATCTTCTTCTTTGACAGACACCCCTTGTACTCCAAAGGCATGCGCCAAGTGGAACTCCTGCAACGAAACCAAATCCAAATGACTCAGTTTGAAGCCAATATGCAGCTGTTTGAACCTGTGAAATAAAATTCAAATTTCATCCATGACAATTGAGACGACATGTTACCTGTGTCTTGACACTGGGGGCTCAAAAATCTGCAGTAATCCTACTTGTACAGTTGTCATTCACACCGACTGTCTCCGTGAGTATCGTGCATCGATACACAAGATGGGCCGCAGCGCCATATGTGCTTGTACCGAGTCGCTTGACTGGCAAGTGACACAGACGCCCCAAATGATTGTTTGGACGATTAAGAACATGCTAAAGGCCTTGTTCTGGAGTCTGGTGTTCGAATGGGTGGTCTGGCGCACACCCTCAGTGTGGGAGGTGATAACAAAGACGTTTGTTTGCTTCATAGTGATCTCGTCTCGATTCGAGAAACTGTATCGAGTGTTCTTCGACAAACAAACCGCTTCTTGGCTGCAGATTACATGCTTCCTCGCAGGATTCTTTCTGGTCACTCCTTTGTCCATGTTTCATGTTCCAACAGACTATTTGTGGCCCAACTATTGCTTTATGCGAATGATAGTAGTCCTCAATGCGATAGATAATTATCTTTTTGTAGTTTACAAACTACCAGAGTTCCTCCGTTGGTTCGCCAGAACGGACTATATTATTATCGATGGTGTAGTTTGAGTAAACACAAGGATGCCTCGTTCCTGCAAACGCGTTGAAGACAGCAGCAGCGATGAAGAAGATGTTGAACTCATGCAAACAAAGTGCAGCCACAAGACCACTGGAGATGATCACCCCGCCATGCGCTCCTCTGGCTCTGCTGCCTTGTCTCTGTTGCAACTAGTGGCTCTCGTCAGCTTCCTAGCTGGTGGCATCACGATTCTGGCTCTTTCCAAGGACAGAGCCGACAGTGGCAAGGGAGAAGTCCCCATGTACTGGTACGTCACCTCGCTGGGAGAACACGTGCATCGCTTCAACATGAGTCCCGGGTATCCTCTGGGTGCAGCCATGCTCTTCATGTTTGTGATGTACTTGATTGATCTTTTGGCGCTCTATCCCAATTGGTTCATGTGGTGTGTCAAGAAGATCAACCCCAAGAGCACAGTAAACCCCGTCGATCTGGGCAAAGACACGACAGGCGAGCGTCGCTACGATGCTGCACGCACCACACGCAGGTACTTGCGCATGGCTCCTACATGGGGCATCCTCTCTTTGGTGCTTCACTTGGCTGTGGGCGAGTTCCAGATCCCCAAATTGCTCCTGAGCACGCTGGTGACTTCGGCATGCCTCATCTCGCTGATGAGTGTGATGAATGCCTCTAACACAGTGCACCACTTCTTGTCCCAAAACAAAAAGACAGCTAATGATTTGCTCAAGGGCGAAAGCGTGGAAATGTACGCCCAGGCATCCACTATCGGCGCCCACACGATTTGGTCCGGCGTTTTCCTCTTTTTCTCTCTCTTAAGTCTGTTGATTGACTGGAAGTACAACCGAGACGATCCCAATACTCTGGTGACCTCGCGAACAGACGGAGCCGTGATGATGTTTGCGGTGATCATCAGCACGTATTGGTTCATGGCTGTGTCTGCGGCGAACTATGGGCTTGTGTCCTTGCAATCCTACATTCTACAGCCCACCTCTTTCATCTTCTCGGTGCCAGGCATGCTGACTCAATATGTCTTCAATGGCAAGTTTATTGAAGAAGCTGTCACAACAGTGGTGGATTTGGCCTTTTACGCAGTGATCAGCTATTTGGCCTTCAAGGACAT
>JACCDG011201718.1_pt1 | contig 29534 bp, 37 predicted proteins | sample 7442471 | NCBI WGS metagenome assembly JACCDG01 (sample SAMN15323444, study PRJNA562643) | freshwater metagenome | isolation source: river surface water | place: USA:Blue River Watershed | collected 2017-08-17 | reverse complement strand
CCCGAAAATTTTTTATATATAGATAATGATAAAAAATTTTCGGGGATTTTTATTTGAGTCAGAGTCAACTGAAAACTATGCTTTCCACTTTTTAGAATCTCCGGCTTTTTATGACTTTTATAAAAATTTTAATCAACAAGAGAGAGAGGAGTTGCAAGAATTTCTTGATCCAATTTTTGATGAATTTGGGATTGACTTTAATGTTCGTACATCTCTACACACCGGTGTTAATACCAAAGTTGGATTTGGTAAAAAAGTCGTCCATCTAAGCTTTTCAAAAAAGTGGCCAGATAATCTAGGTGTGTTGGGCCCAGATAGAAATTCATCAGGAGATTCAAAACTAATTCCTCAATTGGAAGTTATCTTCCCAAGATATAAAGAGATTGGTAGAGACCTTAATCAAATTTATTTACATATCTCAAAAATAATGGAGATCACCGACTATAAGAATGAAGTCCCAACTAGATCAATCTCCAACAAACTCAGTAATCTAAAACTAGACCTAAGATTTGAGATATCCTCTGATATCATGAGAATCCCAGAAATTGACTCAGTTTATAGAGACTATATGTCAAAAGTTAAATTTGATCCAGATATTAAAAAATGGTATGATGAGTCTATGGAAAAATTAAACAAGGTATTTCCACCAGGTAGTGTCCCAGGATTGGAAATATTTTGTCACCTTGTTGAGGAAGATGGGGGTAAGGGACATTGGGATATTCATACAATGTTTGAGGATGAATATTATTCTCTATCCACATATTGGTTGAACGATAATACTCAATCATTTCACGATAGTGAAATAAAAAAACTTAAGTCGGATATAAAAGAACTAAGAGGATGAAGAAGTTTTCACTAATATCAGAGAGTGTTAAGCCAGATTTAGAAGATTTGGAATCCTATTTTGACTTTATTAAGGATTTTGATTTTGATGTCAAAATACAGGATTGCTATCTAAGAAGACCGATTCAAGAGCCTCGTCAATCCGCAAAAGTTATTCTAGATTCAAAAAAAATTCCCACTAATGAGATTCAACTTTGGTCGAAAGCTGTTTTGGTGAAAATATCAAAAAATTTACATAATTTTGATATATCATTTGATTCTGATCTGAGCATGGGGTATATTACATCCCCACAATTTTTTGACCTCAAAGTGGATGACCTAAATCAATTTTTCTATGAGATATTAAATGTTTTATCACAACTAAGAAGATATAATCCAATTCTAGGAGCAATTTCAACTGGTAGGTGGTTTATAGTTTTTGATTATGGGAAATTAAGTGATGATGAAATATCACAAGGTGAGGAATTCAAAAGGGCAAGGGACTTTATAATAAACTCAATGAATTCTTGGATCTCCGATAACAAATTTAAACGAAGACCAAATTCAATGGAAGGCACTGGATTGAAGTCTTTGACTAGAGTTAGATTTCAAGTTTCAATACACACAGGACATATTGAAATATTAGATTCGGGTGGACACGGAGCACAGAAAATTAAACAAATTGAAGCCATATTGACTGGGCAATTGGGCGCTAACCAAAGAAATATCCCAGAAATTTCAAATATCAGGGACCAAGTTGATAAATGGGGATGGAAAATTATTGATGATAGAACCCGCCATGCGGTCCTTGACCTGCATATAAATGGCCTTAAACTAGAAAAGAAGTGATGAGGTTCATTAAACTATTTGAAGATTTTAATGAGGACGGCATAGTTGGAGAGATTGAGGATCTTTTTCTTGAACTGACATCAGATTATGATTTTGAGGTTGAAGTTGAGACTGACATCTATATCATTAAAAATGGTGAGTCATGGGAAGTGCCGGATATATCAAAAGATGGTCAGCAGAGATTAAGATCAAATATTGAATATAATATCGGCCTTTATTTGAATATTCTTTTCCCCAAAGAATTTGGAGATCTCACATATGAGTTTAAGACAATAATATCCCAGCTAAGAGGGAGTGGCTGGGAATTGGCTAAAATTGAGACCCTTCCGTACTATCACTCTGACATGGGATCGGACCTGGAAAGCTTGTCTAATAGTAGAGTTAATGGTAAATATACATCGGAATTAAGATTATATTTTGCTGGACATGAGACAAAAAAATTCACAGATATTGGGATTCTTAATCACTATAAAATATCAGATTGGGAAGAAATAGACGGGGTTGCCTTTATTGAGATGGAGAAAGGCGGACTAGCCGGTCTTTTTATACCAACAAAATCAAACTATTACTCATATCTAGTTGACGGTGAACCTCTTGACTATTTTGCATGGGGTGGTGGATATAGACCAAAAGTGGGGGATCTTGTTAATCAATATTCAGACATCTCCATTGAGAATAAAGAAAAACTGGTGGAGGTTATTGTTGAAGAATGTGGTGGGGTGGATAAATTTTATGATAGATTTTCGTATTGTCTACCAAGTGAATATGAGGGAAAAGTTGATATATCTACAATTTCTAGAAATGGAAAAGGTATTGACTTAGGAGAAATATTTGAAAATTCATATGAGGAATTTTCTAAATTTAGTGATATCATTGATGAGATAATAAATACTATTAGTGATTGGTCTGTGAGTGCCCACGAAGATGAAAACTCAAAGGAAATTGATGATGAGTTTGAGGACTTATTAAACAAACATATTACGTACACAACCTTCAAAAAGAATGTCAAAAGATGGATGAATTTAAATGGTGAGAGGAAATCATATGAAGAAGAAGTTGACTTCTATAGAATAAAGTTTGACCCAGAATGGTTAGTTGATAGTAATATGGATCTACTAGAATCGTCCCTTTCTGAATTGTTTTGTGAATGGTGTCTTGAAACTATCGGAAAAGTAGATATAAATCCAAGATTGTCTGATTATGGACATGTTGATAGGGAATCTCTAAATGCAGAAATTTCTTCTATAATTGATGGATATGAAAAAAATAATTACGAATGAGATTAAAAAAGGCAAAAGATTTTTTTATAAATTTCAATAAAAGTCCCCACCAAATTGGAAAAGAACTATATGATTACCTTAAAGATGATTTAAGAGATCAGTTTTTAACTATATCTGACTTAGCAGATGTTCAGTATGCCATTCAAAATGGTAAAGTTAGAATTAAGATTCTCTATGTCGGCAATAACCAATCCGAAATTGAAGAAATTAGCACTGACATTAAATCTGGGATAAATAGATTAAAAAATATATCAAATCAACCAATTGATGGCCCATCATACCATAGGATTGATGATCAGAATAGATCAACTTGGTTTATTGATATTGGGGACAGAGTTGGTAAATTCTATCCAAACAAAGAGTATCTACCCTGGAAGAGTATTTACTAGAATCCCTTTGAGAAAATATCCATAACAACTGAAAGTCTTTTTGTTATTTGTGGCATTCCAAGTGGTTCAATAATTGAGTTAATTGGTGATAGAATTGCTTTTTCAAATTGAGTATCATAGCATATCTCAGGAGCGAACTCAACTGGATATTGACCCCTCATATAGGCAAAAATATCATTCATCTTTTTATTCTTACAATAGTAGTATTTAATCTTAGCTCCTGATTTGATGAATTCGTATTTTTGCTGAGCTGATTTGTTTTTGTTTAGAAGGTAATTATAGTAGGCAGATGCTTTAACAGCAAAATGTGCCCCTGTTACAAACTCCAACCTTTCCTTATCTTCCAATACCTTTGTCTCATAATTTGAGCATGAAGATTGCATTGAAATATCATCAATCTCGGCTAATTCAAATTCCCTCCTTAGATTTTTGACTAATTTCAATAGATCCTTAATATTGAACGAATCTGGGTGTGAGAATAGGTATTTAACGATCTCAACAATTTTTTCTCTAGCAAAAAGGGGAGTTGAGCTTCTAACCAATTCTACTCCTTTTGGGAAAATATAGTTCAGTCTGTCGTATGGAATCCCATCTTCATATACAATATGTTGAATATACTTCTTTTTAGCTATATTAATTATAGATTCGGAAATTCTTTCAAGCTCAAAGTCTTGTTTATTTTCAACTCCAAATTGACCCGCATACTCTGCTAGGCACTTTTTAAAGTAATCACCATATCTGAAATGATCAAGACCCTGTATAAAATCAATTTCCGACGACCAATTCCAGATTATGTTATTCTTACCATTGATTAGCTTATTGAGTCTCCTATCCTTAACAAAGTGTCCATCAATGAGTAATATATCGTGGTCATTTGATAATAGACTTTCCAAATCTGTGACTATTTGTGTCTGCCCAACTAGATTTGGGTTTTTTGTTGGGACTGGACTTGTTGATAAAATAATGAATTTTTCTGATATTTGGTTTAGATAGTTATCATTAAATACCAAATTTTGCCATTTGCAGTTGTCTATAGCTGGTTTAAATGATACGAAGACAGAATTATGAATTAAAATATCATTTGCAATGAATGTGTGGGTGTCATCATCAACCTCCACATCATAAACATATTCGTTTTCAAATGTCCCTATTTCCTCACAATATTCAACATCATCAAATATGTAATCAAATTTTTGATCCATGATTTATTTCATTTAGTATTTTCTGAACTGTTTTCTCAATCCCATCGCTGTAGAAATCGGATTCCCATATTATAACCAATTTATCTAATTTAGTTCTGAGGAAGTCATTTTTATTTTTGTCTTTATCCCAGATATCCTGAGCAGTGTAATTTTTTTGAAATGGGAATGGCCTATCTGTTGGTTTATATTTACATGGGTTTGCGTGCCACATGTCACCTTGGAATTCAACAGCTATATTTAATCCCTTTACATAAAAATCCAGAAGATAGAACTTTTTACTTTGATTGTCATAGGAATACCACTCATTCTCCGCGTAAAATACCTCATATCCTTCAAAATATTTTGAGAGACTATCAAATAGCATTTTGGATACTTTTGAATATCCAGCGCCGAAAAGTCTTTTCTTACAGAAATTTTCATAGATCTCAATTCCTTTTTGGTGACCATGCTTTGAAATAAAATATTGAACTGAGGTTGTGTATTTTTGTTTATCACAATATCTTTTCCAAATTATGAGACCTTCTTCTTCACCATGCCTTCTTACTAGATTCTCAATTGTGACCGATCTTGATTTATTATACTCTTTAAACTCGTCCTCTGTCCATCCATACTTTTCTCTCTTATAATCAAATGTATTTGTCTTAGATTGTTTTTCACAATATTGCATCCATTTTAATTTACCTAATTCTTCTCCCCACTTTTTTATGAGATTTTTTTCAGTAATGGCATACTTCTCTTTTATCCACTTTGTTGCATCTTCATGTGTAATCCCAAAGGCATATTCAGTCAAATAATTCATTTGATTAAATACCTTTGATTTATTTTTACTTCCATATTCTGGATATTTTTTTGTTAAGCAATTCTCACAGACCGAAAGTTTGTGAATTTTGTAAACCATTTTTGTAGATTTGAATGACTTTCCTTTCAATTCTAACTGACCTTTGACCTTTCCAAAACTTGAATCATAATAATAAATAACATCACTGCAATCATTGCATTTTTTATAGTCTGGGAAATATTCCTTCAGTATTTCCCTATATAATTCCTTGGTTTTGTTTTTATTGAACCATTCTATATATTCTTTAGATTTCATATATGCTGATACTTTTATCAGTATATATTACTTTTTAATATAAGTATTTTATCACTTTTGAGTATTTCGGACGGCCTCACTTCCACTCTTTTTCCTTCTCTGAAGACAATCATGGAGTGATCGTCAGTGACTACTATTTCCTTGCCTGTTCTGGTCCTTAGCTTCCATTTTGTTTTAGATACTTTGTGTCTAATTATTCTCTTAACTGGTGCAAAATATAGACCAACATTTTCCGAGTAGTTAAGAATTTTATCTTGTGTGGGGACTGACTCATGACCAGATAGGGTGGTGCCAGCAGATCCGTTTTTTATATTTTTATTATACCACTCTTCAATAGTTAAATTACCACTATCAGTTATTACTAAACTTTTTGAATCACAACTATCAGTATCAGCATAGATGCTTACTTTCTCATCATGAGAAACCTTTTTGACATCTTTAATTCCTAATTTACTATGGAGTTCAAAATCTAAATGCCAGTTATTATACCAATAATCTTCATTTACCTTATCCATAGTTTTAGTAAGGTCTCTTCCTTGTGCTGTTATTGATCCAGCTACGTGTTTATTGTACAGTATGAAGTAGGGTGTTGCGAATGCACCGTAACTGCCATTCAAAACTAGTTTTAGTTCTTTTACCCCCTCCGAATAAATCGGAGGGGGTCAACACAGAGCGAGCTGAAGAGCGTTGTAGTAGTCTACCTCTTTCTTCAACTCGCTAGCTTTCTTTTTTAGTGACTCAATTTTTTCTTTTTTGGTCATATCAAAAATTCATTTTTATTAAATTTAACCTAAAAGGAACCTTTAAGATTCAATATATAAGTAAATTATAATTATATATGATAAAAGAAGATAAAGTTTTGGTTCCTATAAACATTAGAAATAGGACTCATTATTCAAATCTTGGATATGATGTAAATGGTGTTAAAATTTTAGAAGTGAGTGTTTGTGACCTTCGGCTTGGATCAAAAGTCAGAATAACTGCTATTTGTGAAATTTGCCATGGTGAGAATGAAATCTCATATTCTAAGTATATTGTTAATAAGAACAGGAATAATAAGGGATACTACTCCTGCTTCAAGTGTAAAAATATTGAGAAGGAGAAGACTTGTATCAAAAATTGGGGAGTGAAGTCATATTCAATGACAGATGAGTTCAGAATAAGTGAAAGTAAAAAGTGGAAAGGCAAGAGGAAAAACTTTGAAAAGTATCAAAAGACCATGATTGAAAGATATGGGGTTGACTGCTATTTTAAATTGGACGAAATGAAGGAGAAGAATAGAATTTGGATGTCTTCAACTGAGTTTAGAGAAAAGTCCAAATTGAAAATTGTTGAAAAATGGGGAGTTGAGTCTTATTCAATGACTGATGAATTCAAGAATAGAATTAAGGAGAATAAAAATGAGATAGTAAATAAAATAAGAAGCAAGTTCTTAGAGATATATGGGGTTGATTGGATATCAAAGACAGAGCATTTTAAGGAAAAATTTAAGGAAAATAGAGATTCAATTATTTTAAAGATAAAGAACACTTGTCTTGAGAGGTATGGAGTTGACAATGTTTCAAAAGTAGAGTCAATAAAAATCAAATCAAAAAGGACGAAAGAGATGACAGGACTTCAAACGCCGGATGAGCTATTATCATCTTGGGATCTGTATAGAAAAAAGGTAAGAAATTTGACAAAGAATTTCACACGTAAAATATATGAAGATTGGGATGGATATGATTACTATGATGGGGAGTTTATTAAAGGATATCAATCATTGTCACATATACATAGGTTTTTCCCAACAATAGACCACAAAAAGTCAATATATTGGGGATTTGTTAATAACATACCAGCTGAGGAAATTTCAGATATATCAAATTTATGTATTACAAAGAGGTATATTAATTGTATGAAATCTAGAATGATTGAGGAGGAATTCAGTCTTGGTTTATAACCCCCCTATAAACCTTCAAAATATCTCTATAAATATCCTCAAATTTTCCATCAAGTCCCTCAAGAGTTAGAATTCTGGACTCAATTTCCTCTCTGGATAGTTTATCCAATCCGAGTTTAACTTTCTCTAAAATAATCTCCCTATCCCCATCCCACCTTTCAACTAACTCCTTAAAAAAGTTCTTATCCTCAAATTTTTTTGATCCTTTTATTTTTATCTGGTCAATTTTTTGGTCTATTGCCTCCCAATCTAAAACTTGGATTTTTAGTTCCTCTAGAACCTTTATTTCCTTTTTAGAATCCCAGTTCTTTAGAAAATCAATAAGAGCCTCAGCAAATAATTCTTTCCCAGCTACTTTCATTGTGCCTGCAACTTGATGTCTTGTTACAGGGCCATATGTCTGGACTCTTAGGAAGTCATCCATCAATCCCATTATTTTAGACTTAAGTATATCTTCCTCAGATGGTGATCTTTCAGCCTTTTTTTCCTCACCAACTGGGTAATTTGTCTGTTTTGAGAATTTCTTCATATTCTATATATAAATTTTGAAATTTCCTTTTTTATATATAACCAAATGATAAACCTACTATCAATAAATGAATTTGTTAACTTATCTGATTATAAGAAGTGGGAAAATGACTTCAATTGGAAATTTTATAAACATATGGGGGACTATTTTAAATCCCAATCTGATGGGGATAAGAGATCAAATAGGGTTTATTATGATCTAGAGGTCTCAGAAATTCTAGACTATCAAATTCCCCAAGATGTTAAAGACTTTTTAGCTTGGTTTCAATATCCTATAGATAACTCCGTATTAGGTACCTGTATTGATAAGGATGGTAGAAAGATTAAAATTGGTAGACTTCTTGCTAAGTTAGGCAAATCTGATCTATTGAGGTCGTGGGAAAGGTCAAGATCTGGTCAGTTGAAAAATTTATCCAATTTAAGAGTTGTTATAAGTAGACACCCATATGATGTTATGGGCGCCTCGACTGGAAGGGGTTGGACAACCTGCTTTAATTTACAGGATAAGACTTATGATGGTAGATATACCTATCAGCTAAAGTCAATAATTAAACAAGGTGCTCTAGTGGCTTACCTTATAAGAAAGGGGGATGAAAATATAAAGAATCCAATCTCAAGAATATTGATAGAAAGAGGATCTCCTACAAGGATACACCCAGATGACAAGATGTATGGAACCTATGTTAGGGAATTTGAGAATTTCGTCCAAGATTGGTGTGATAAGTATAATAAAGGTCTTACTTAAACGTCAAATTCTTCAGATTTCCTATCACCACCCGTTAGATACTCAACAACTTCATCGGGGGTTTTGAACTTATTCTTACCAACATGGAACATTTCAGTCTCAGAGAAGAAATTTACTAATTGACCATCGTAGTTTATTTGGCCATCTTCAACCTCAACCCCAAGCTTCTCAGACAATTCTGACATTAGTTTATTCCCAATATATTCCTCATCCTCTTCTTCTCCAAATTGGGACTCAATTTGATCAATTTTATTGTCAAGTTCTGTTTTTTCGGGAGCCTCTATTTGAACTTGACTTTCTTTTACATATTGGTTAAACTTCTTAATCATTTTCTGATGTTATTTTTTTTTTTGTAATCTATATATTAAATTATAAATCCTTTTTTAGAATCCCATCTAGCTTTTCATTTCTTACACTGTTATAGATCTCATCAACCCTTTTTTGAAAAGTAGTATCAGTTGAATATCTTTTCTCAAATTCGCGAAAATTGAACTCCGATATTTTGAATAGGTAGACTTCCCCAACTGGTTTGTGTGAGTAATATGATAAATATCTACCAAAGAGGTAGTGTCCTTTGAAGTCCATTATTATTTATATATACAAATCTTAAGTAGTTACTCCCTTATTTGATATCTCAAATTTTGATTCATATTTTTTAGCATTTTTATAATCAAAATTCAAAACCTGATTCTTTGATTTATTCCAACCAGCATTTGCCCAAGCAAATTTTAAAATTGCCTCGTCCACGCTATTAGCTGAATCTATCCCACCTCCTATCTTGGCTGATCTTTCTAGACACCTATCTCTAAGAAAAACATACAATGACTCTGTGGCCAATCTAATTTGATTTATGGAGTCTGGGTCTGATACAAAATCTTTTCCGATTTTTTTACCCATTTTTTCATATGTTCCTTTGAAGGTAATTTGGTTATATCCCCTACCCCTATATCTAAATCCGTCTCCAGAATCTTCCGGACCATTTCCATATTTATCACTATATACAAAATTTGCCAATTTCTCTGGGTTATTTTCATATTGCACCGCTAATTCGTTATAATAATTTTTTCCTTGCCCACTTGGCACCGCCTTTCCGGTCTTTGAAAACTTACCCCAAACTTCCGGCAATCTTTCCTTTGAATAGTTTAGTGATTCATTCTTTGGCACATAGTTTGTTTCTTTGCCTATTATTGTTAATATACCAACAATTGCAAATGGATTTGTCATACCTTTTGATTTTAGGGTATCTATTATTGCCTTGATATTATTACCATTTTCTGTTCCCTGATAGCTTGGGTATAGAATTTCCCATTCGACTGGAGGAGGAGTTGGTCCGCTCTGAGTTGGCCCACTTGGTGGTGGTGGTGTCTCCTGATCAGGACTCTCATTTGTGTTTTTCTCAGCGACTTCAGATTCGCTTCTTTCTTTTGGGGCTACTGATTTTTGAGACTCTTCTGGTGTCATTGAGAGAGTGGTCTTAATTACATTAAGAACTTGATATACCTTTTTACCATCAAATTTTATTTCCATTCCAATAATTAGCCAATCTCCTGATAATCTCTTAAAAAATTGCTCTTCGTGTGTTGGTGTTAATTTTTTGGCCGAGAATAAAACTTTTACTTTTTGGAACAAGTATAGATTCAAGTTTGGTGTTGATAGTGTTAGGGTCGCTCCTATTTTTGTTATCTCATCCAAATTTTTATTATTTTGGACCTTTGAGTATGCGAAATTTTTATGTGAATTGTCAGTTTCTAACTTACCAAGCCATATTGCCTCAACATTCTCTCTAAAAAATGTTGAGTCATCTGTCCTCCCTTTTAATATTATTTCTTTTTCTCCATCTGGTGTTATTGTCTCAATATCAAAAAGTAAAAACTCCTTTTCACTAACATTCCAAGTTTTGGACAGTGTTTTATATGAGTTTAGTAGGGATATTTTAGTTGATCTATTTAGAATGGTATACTCCGAGATAAATCCATTTGATGCTTCAAATGAGTTATCATTGGACAATATAAGTGGTATTATAGTATCTTCACTGCCCTCCCTCTCTGATTTAACCATACTAAATCCCATAGAATTGACCATTACATCCTCATTTACATCTCTTGTTAACTCCTTATTTATATCAACATAGCATATATTATAGTAGAAATCTATATAATAGAATAGAAAACTATCATCAGATACATAGGCATTTGTTAGAACATTCCCAATAAATTCAAGACTTGAATTCCCTGGATTTATCCATGTCATTAGATCATCTGTATCCCCTAAATTTGAACAAAATCCACAATCTAAATTTTTTGCAACTTCCCTAAGTGTTTGGTGTGATGTCTTCCTATTGAAGCTCTCAAACTTTTTAGTATACAATCTTGGTATATTTACGATACCAGATATAGAGAATGAACCGTTTCCAAAATCATTAAAAGTCAATATTTTGAAATCCATTTTTATAGACCTCAGATTCTTTGATCTTGAATTTATGAAGACTGTTATCAATGTATCATCCCCTGGGAATCCAACTTGTTTCATTATTCCAAATGAATCTCTAAAGAAAATCTTAATGACAGGTATGTTATTCTCATATTTTAATACAAATGATTCTATATCCTTATAATCAATTTGGATATTATTATACCAAATGAATGGAGCGAATCCTAAATTTTCTCTTATTTGTTCCTGATCGCCTTTGTTTAGGTTACTTAGGTTTATTGATATATTCTCCGGTACTATTTTAGGCTCAAAAAAGGAATTTATTCTTGGTAGATTTGTTGGGGGCTGGTTGTTATTTTCTGGAGTATTTAGATCTGATTTTACCTCGGGTTGGTTAATTACAATATCTTCTGAATTATTTGTGAATATCCCAATTTGATCAGTTTGTGGAGGATTTGGTATAAGATTTGTTGGATATCCACTTGGAGTCTCAATTGAAAAACCAGTTTGTTCATTTATACTTTTTAGATCATTTGGTATATATGAATTGTTACCAAAGTCAGAAATCTGGCTCCAGTTGAATACCTGTGATATTGCGGACGAACCTATTATGATTCCAGTATCGGGATCAACTTGCTGAGGTTGATACGAATTAGCTCGGTCAATGGATGATTGGGTGGCTGAAGATTGAGTGGCTGATTGTGTACCAGATATATTTGAAGCGGTTGCCATAATTTATATATTCGGTCAATTATTATCTATTGAATAGATTATTACCAACTTGCATAACTCCACCATTCACAGTAACCTGATCGGATGGGTTTTGTAAAATTGTTGGTGGTATTGATTGATTATTATTTTGATATGTCTCCCTGTCCTTATCTTTTTTAACAGATCTATTTGGATCTGAGAGTATTTTCGTAGTCTCTTTATCAACCTTTTCTTTGTATCTGAAAAAGTCATCTCCATTTGTTGGGTATATTATTATTGACCCCTCTTTTATGTTAAGAGGATTTGAGATATTATTTACATTTAGGATGAGATCTATTTTATCTAGGTTACCATATATGGAATTACATATTAGATCAATTCTCATCTCCTCACCTCTTTGTACTTTATATGATCCAAATGATATATCTGGATTTGATTCTGGTGAATTATAGATAAAAGTTCTTGTGGTGAAGTCAAAGTTATCTCCCAATTTTTTTATATTATTTATGTCATATACCTTCATCTATTTAGCTTAATTTTTGAATAGCTCCCTCTATTAGAACACTATCAGATACGTCAAATGGTCCTGTATATGATGATGTGTATACTGATTTTCCAGAGCTATCTTTTACAATTATCCTACTTCCGAGGGATCCCCTCTCAATCTCATAGGTATATGGAACTCCGCCAATTTCAATTGTGCTTCTACCCCGAATTGGTTGGTTATCTTCGGTTGTATTTTGTATATCATTCGCATCTCTTACAGCAGAGTTGCCAGAATCCGATCCTATATCCCCAACTTTGGTTTCTAGTACATTTGCCTGATCAATTGTCCCTGATATATCACCTAGATTATCTTCCAATTGTGATATTGGTAGTGATTGGTCTATCTCATCAAGTTCTTCAATTCCCAATCCCTGACCACTCAAAAATTCATTTTCGTTTGAATTGTAGAAACTAGGATCGTCAAGACTTGATATTATTTGTAGGTTTTCTGGTTCACTAGATCCAAGATTTTGATAATTTGGGTTTGGTCTAGTTACTCTTACTTGACCACAAGAGAGTTTACCAAATATTTCTCCAATTCCTAGGTTTCTACCACTTTCTAATTCAAAATTACATTCTATTGTTGATGGTAGATCATTGAATGATAGAGTTGGTCCCAATTTAACTGTCACATTCTGTGCTATCATATCACCAGAACTTAAAATAGGTCTCATGGGATTCCCTATTGTAACATGCCATGGGCCAGATGGAGATCCGGTTAAATAGTTCATTATCCCCATTATTCTTATTTTATATTTATATGCAACAAATGAAGTTATACTTTTAGTGACGGATTCAATATTTCCTATAAAGGAGTTAAATCCTAATCTTTCATTTGCGTCAAGTGGGTTTAGTTGATTATCATCCTCAACTTTACCTCCTTCTAAGAACGTTTTGACCTTTTCTATAAATGTTTTTAGGACTTCGGATATGTTACTTATAAAGTCCTTTATTAATCCAAATGGATCTGATGACAATCTATCAAGAAATTCTTCAACTCCCGATGCTACCTTTGAAGCCCCTAAATAAAAAGTAGCATTTGATCCACCAAATGATAGAATGGTTCTAAGTATATCATAATATATGAAAGTTGGATCAACTCCAGATATGAATTTTTGCTCCCATTTACACGTCACTTTTACTCTTATTTTACCAGTTAGTCCAGATCCTGGGTTCTCAACTGAGACAGTCTCTCTTCTTGAAGATTCCATAATTAGGTTAGGATCTCCGGCTGGTAGCTTAGATCCACCCGGTCCAATTATGCCTAGTTTTTCTAGTACCTGCCTTTGTAGGACTTCTGTTATTCCAGGCAGTGGAACAGCATCTCCTAGTCTCAACAATCTACCACCGAGACCGGCAGACTCTACCGCTTTTATTCCAATATCCCTTCCAAAATCATTTAAGACCTCTTTTAGAGTCTCATTTGTTGGTTTCCACTTCTCACCGAAGTCAAATTCTATTGGACTCTGGTCTTCTCCAAACCAACTTAAAAGTGTTACACTTGGTTCAATAGTAACCGAAGTTAGATCATCTTTAACTGGACTTGGAAATCTTCTACAAACTATCAGTCTATTATTTGGATAAACTCCATAATCTTGTGTGTAGACAAAGTCAGAGCTTTTAAGTCTCATGGATGGATACCCATCCAAGACTTTTAATATGTTTGTCGTTGAGATGTCATAGACAGTGTCTTGGTGAACTAAAGATGGTTCGCCAAAACTCAGAGGATCTGAGAATAGTCTATTATTATTTCTTTTTAGAATAGTATGTTTTGAGCTAAATATTGACTTAACATCTCCGGGTTGATTATATGGGTTATTGGATCTGGAGTCATTTTCAATTGACCCGAGAAAGTCAGGAACTAATCCCAATGGAGAGGCTGTGTAAATTCTTGCCATTTCTAGACTATTTTTATCTATATATTATTTATAGATCAATTCCATTAAAATTTCAGGGGAGGTATCTCATCCAAATATATATTTTATGATTTTTGGAGATCATAAGCCGAAAACAGCTACGAAAAGAATAAGAGGATGATGGACTTTTTTTGTGTTTATTGCCGAACCCGTAAGAAATTTGATAAGTATATTAAGGTGAATAGGGTCAAGAATAAATACATAATTGACATCAAGAAAATAGTTGAGGAAGAAGAGATTGATTACCTCAACGATAAAACATACTTAAAGATACTCGTATTCAATAAGATCCAACAGGCAATAGAAAAAAATAAGGACATTTATTATTTACCTGACTTTGATTCAGAATTTTCAATAGACAAGCTTCTTAATTTGAAAAAGATTCTAGGTGATAATAATTTTAATGTTCTTGTTTTTTATAATGAATTTAGAAAGAGTCAAGAGGTCATATCAGACCTCTTTTCTAATTTATCAAAGTTCTCCAATAGTCAAATAATTAGAGATTACTAATATGGGAATTTTAGAAGTATTAAAGAATCTAAGAAAATCAAAAGATCAACATTTCTTAGTAGTACCAAAGGAGATTTGGGAGAGGTGGTTTTGGTTAATAGCACCGATAGTTTGGTCAAAGAAAGATTATAAATTTTGTATAATTTACCGAAAGAGTTTCAAATTTTTAAGAAACGTAGTTGTAGTTGGACTTAAATGGTCTGGTAAAAATGTTAAAAGGAGGACTTCTGGTTTCGCTAAAGAGTTTCTTGTTTCAAATAAAAATGCCAGATGTATATACTGTGAAAGGAAATTGACAAACGAAAACGCAACAACAGACCACATTGTTCCTATATCTGAAGGTGGTAATAACGCCCAAATAAACTTGGTTGTTGTTTGCTTTGATTGTAATAATGAAAGGGGATCAACTCCATTTTTGACCTACTTGAAAACTAAGAACCCAAAATACAAGGATATAAAAAGACCTTTTATTTAGAGTTTGGAAATCAAATAATTGAAATTCTGTGGAATATCAAATTTATATTTTGCAGACAACTTGCTTGAGAATTCACCCCCAGAGAAATCAACAACAATAGATGATGATATAATTTTCTCTCCCCTTAGAAGTAGATCCACCTTTATTGTAAAGTCTTCAGATCCCTCTTCTGACAAGTCCACGTTGAATTTAACATGGTAGTCAAATCTTATTTCTAAATCATCGTAGTTATCTCTAAAGAATTTTCTACTTGGTATTCTAAAGAAATTGTTTCCATCTTTTGAAAGATAGAATACGTCTCTCTCAAGGCACCCCATTTTCTCAACGAGTGTTTTTGTAAATTTCATCTTAACTGTCCCTGAGCAAGTTTTCATACCATCATCTAATTTCTTAATCTCATCAGGATTATTTTTTTTAAGGGATGTAGTTAGTATGTACTCAAGTATTCTTGAATTTAATACAACTGTTTTAATCTCCTTCCAATTTTTGGAAGTGGATGTCCAGTCCTGAAAAGATTCTTCTTTCTTCCAGATCTCATTCATTAGATCTGAGAACTTTAGGATATTCTTATCAAACTCTTGAATGAATTCGCCCAAAAACTTATATCTTGGATCTCTGTGTCTTATATCAAAGTATTCAAAATATCCTATTGAATCTATTCTTTTGGTATCAATAAATTTTTCAATGTGGGCTTGTATGTTTTTGTGAACCCCTTCATAAGTTAATTTTACAAATTCTTGAGTTAATTTATTCCATTTTTTAATATTTTCTTCATCAAAAACCCTATTTATATCCCCACTGATTAGGTCATCCATAAATGTATTAAAACTACTTGTCTTTGATGAAGATAGATTTTTATCTAGGAATATAGAAAATTGTCTACCATCATTCAATTCAATTACTATATCCTCATTATAATCATCTGATTTATTTGGGCCAATCCAGAAAATTTTGGATATACTATCAGATTGAATTTTTTGGTCGGGTATTAGTTTGTCTATTATATTTCTGGCAGTATTTCTAGATTTAACTAGGAGATTCCAGTCTTTTTCTATATCAAATTGTGAATTAAAAATTCCGTTTATTTTGGATACCTCAGAGTCCTCAATAAATCGATCGTTTTCAAATTTACCTAAACAGAGTCTATTTTTACTTATTAGTAGATTTTTTAGATCTGTTAGGAAGACTGATGAATTTTCTGAATATCTTGCTTTCAGGCCCTTATCAAGTAAGTTATCAAGAAATTCATTGTTCAGAAGAACCATACTAACACATATTTCAAATATTAGGTCTTTCTGTGAATAAGTACTACTATTATCTACTTTTGATTCAAAAAGATAATGTGATTTTAAAAACTTCATTACTTATATATTAAATTTTTTTGGAAATAATTTGGTTTTATACTTAATATATACTATGATGAGATCGATTCTATTTATTCTATTCCTGTCACTCTCTCTAATTTCCTATTCCCAGAATGACTACAAACTTGTTTCAGTCTATAAAAATCAAGATTTCTATGTGTTTATTAATTTAAAAGGGTGTTACTTAGATAGTCTTGAAAGTGAATATAAGATATCCGACTCCATATATACCTCATATATAAAGGGAGAGTCTTTAAAATTATTTGATAAAGATGGTGTGCAGATTGCTGGGAGTTGGAAAATAGAAGATCACTCACCGAAAACAAAGGTTGTATATTTTGACTGTCTAAAAAAAGAATTTTGATCATCTATTTATCAAAATGGTATCACATATAATTTCTTTTGAGAATTTTATGTCCCCATTTTTCTGATCTAGGTCAAATACATCAATTGTATCACAAATTATTCTATACTCTACCTTTCTAATCTCTTCCTCTTTTTTTGGAGGTATGGAGGTATTTTTTTCTTTACAAGAAAAAAATGATGCTAATAGTACAAAAATCAATATTAATTTGTAGTTCATATGGTATATATCAAAGGTGGTGATCTACCTCCTTTGGTATTGTTATACTGGAGATTGGTCTCTTCCCTAGGATATCAATAACTTCAGTAAATCCATATGGTTGGAAATTGGGATTACCATCAAACCCAACATCCATGGATCTTCCTTCTCGAATTTTGTATTTTGGTGTTAAATGACAATGTCCAAAGAGGTGAATCCATCCTTTATGTAGACCGTTCCATGATGCGAATGGGTAATGACTCAGAACGAATTTTTGCCTATTTGCCTCCAGTTCCAAATAGCTATTGACACTGGAAAATAAATATTGATACTCTTCACCATTTTGGATATGATGATCGTGATTGCCTAATATCAAGTGTATTTCTTTGCAATTTATTTGGTTTCGGAATTTATGTATTTGATCAGATCCCCCAAATGACCAATCACCCAAACAGAACAAAACATCATCCTCTTTAACATTGTTGTTAATTCCCCAGACCAAATTTCCATTCATTTCGTCCAAATTCCTAAAATCCCTTGTGTAATTTCCACTTGGCCATCTTGAAACCCCCCTGCATATATTCCTATGGCTGTAATGTGGATCCGAACAAAACCAAATATTCCTATTTTCTATTTTCATATAACAAATATATGAAAAAAACTAAACTTTATTAATCATCTTGACTTCATCTGGTGTTAACTCTCTCCACCCATCAATGGTGTCAATAAATTCCTTCCCAACTATCTTTCTGAAATAGGCCATTTTTGATTTATATTTTATATTACCCAGGAAGGCCCCAGATTTTCCCTCGTTGTCAACTATTCTGTATATATGTATAAGATTGAAATTATCAGAACTTTTGTGCTTGGTATCAACTCCAACAATTTTACCAACAAGAGTTGGTGATTTTGGTTTATTACTACTACCATTTATGAATGACATAAATGAGCTCATAATAGATTTATTTGGTTTTTCTGGCATATTTTATATATTTACTAAAAAAATTAAAAAATTATTTTTCTGAATAAATTTTCGTATATTTGATAAAATTATAGAAAATGTCTATTCCGCAAATCCTAAAGACACTATCAGATACTGAACTAATTGTTCTGGCCGAAGAAGTCAACAATCCTGATATCTCAAATGTAGATATTCTAGAACAACTTTTCAGTAAGGCGAACTACAACTTTAATAAGTCAGACTTATATAGTGAGATTGTAAATAGTTTGTCAGAAAATCTTTGCTTTGAACTATCAAAAAGACTAAGGGAATCTTTAAAATGAGGAAAATTATATATGTTGATATGGATGGTGTTTTGTGTGACTTTTATGGATCAGCTAAAAAAGCACTTTTGGAAAATCCTACCCAAAAATATCCACAGTCTCAGTGGGGATTTTTTTTAAAGCTTGGAGAGATTCCAGACTCAATTAATTCTGTGAAGGAATTGTCCAAATATTATGATGTTTGGATTTTAACTAGACCATCATTTAGGAATGTTAATTGCTACACCGAAAAAGCTCAATGGATTTGGGATCATCTTGGGTTTGAATTTTTGGAAAAAACTATATTCTCGGGGGATAAATCTCTTCTAAGGGGGGAGTATCTAATTGATGATCAAAATAATGCAAATCAAGATAAATTTTTGGGAGAATGGATCCATTTTGGTTCAAGTGAATTCCCTGATTGGAGTAGTGTTAAAAAATATTTAATTCAAAAATCTTAATGGAGAGACCTAATTGGATTGATTGGAGAGTAGATATACTTGAGGATCTTATCTATCATGATGATAGATATCATGGATTATCAATTGATGGGATAATTGATAGGTTGAAAAAATTCGACCACTTGACCCCATATGGAAATTTTGAAGAGGACGAGCTAAGGAGAAGACTGAAAATAAAAAACCATGATTTAAAATGAGACGTATTTTATTGATCTTTTTTATTTTACCCTTTTTTGGGTATAGTCAGAATTCAATCACATTGGCATTTTGCCAATGCCCAGCTAATGAGATAATGACTATTATTTCAATTGCCAAATTCTATGGATATAAATTTGAGAATCATCTTATAAAAGAAATTGGTATAAGTGAGTATACATCTAGTTTAAAAGATCCACTTCCCCCTTCATCAACTTCCAATCTAGAACCCAAACTCATTATAATTAACTATAATAGTGGCGAAAACAAAAAAATAATCTTAGTCTCGAATTTAGATAGAATTGAGAAAAATTTTGAATTGGTTAACAGAGAGTATTACTCTAAAGATGTGTTTTTAGCCCTTATTAGATATGAATATGATTAAACTTTTATCCAACACTGACTAGAATAATCATGGTCAATAAGGACGAAAGGGTTATTATAACTGGCCCATCAGGAAGTGGAAAAGATTGGTTACTTAGAGAATTGTCTAAGTCTGGACTTAAGACATCAATTAAGACGACAACTAGACCTAAAAGGACCAATGAGGTCTCTGGGGTAAATTATCACTTTATAGATCACCAAAAATTCCAAAGTATTTTGGAGAATGGTGGATTTATCTGTCATCAAAAATTTGATGTTGTTTCTCAGAACGGAATTCCTGATACTTGGCACTACGGATTATCAAAAGATGAGTTCAACTCTTCTCGGGTTTTTATATTAACACCAAATGAGATTGGTCAAATTCCTAAAGAAATTCGAAGCCAGTGTTTTGTGGTTTATCTTGATATTGATAGGGATATACGTGAATCAAGAATCCTAAAAAGGAACGACACGAATGACTCTGTTAAAAGGCGGTTGGATTCTGATGAGATTGACTTCAAAGATTTTAAAGACTATGACCTGAGAATAACAGACCCAGACTTTGAGTCTAGTCTTGTTTTGAGTCTTATGTTTTAAGGTTCTTTGTAATTCCTACCCCCCTCTGATATAGATAATCCACTCAACTGTCCATTTATACTATTACAAGTTGACTCAGAGTTTGATATAGTACTTTCAAGTATTGATAATATTATATTCAATATTGAATACATCTTTAGATAGTTCTTATCACTTTCGTAAAATTGCGAATTTGTGATACTTTGGATAAGATCAATTGTGAGAGCTATTGTATCATTATTTTTAGCTTTCATCTTCATTATTACGATTTTTGGTATTCCTGAATCCTCACATTCTTTCTCATATGTGTATATTATATCGTTTATCATTCTTAATAGATTTTTCCATAGTTGTGCATGATCCATTTCTTTGTATTCGCCTTTTGAAATGAACTTTTGTATTCCATCCTTATACTTCTTTAAAAATATCGTTAGATATTTTCTAAAAACAATGGTTCTGTACTCTGTTGAAAATGTGAAAGTTGGTATTTTTGAATAACTCCAGAAGTCTATATAATCAAAAATATCATGGTTTATTATGTCAGACTCTACCAATTCTGTCTCCCCAGATGACTTCACTTTTTTTTTCATAAACCACTCAATGAATTTATCGGTCATCTTTATCCACCAATCTGAGAACCATTTTGTTTTTACGATAGTTGTTGTTATGATTATTAATGCTACAAATAAAAGCCCACCAACACCATAATCCTCTGTAAATTTATAAATATTAATATCCATGTAGTATATATAAAAACAAAAATGTAAAATCATTGACTATATTGAATTTTTTAAAATTAAAGGAATGGGTTTGGAAATTAATATATAAGAAAACATCAAGACACATGACATTTAAAGTAAACATAAACCAAATACACTTTGATTTGAATGAAAAATTTGAATCCGTTAAAATTGAGGAAAAGAGCTCAAATAAATTTGGTAATTTTTTTAAAATAACTGTCAATGATAAAATACCATTTATAATACCGTTTAAAAATCTTGATACGAATGGAAATTTTACATGGTTTTACCCATCAGATCCCAGTAACGAGTCCTCACACCTAGTTGAAAGGAACTCCAACTCTGCTGAATTTCCAAATTTAGTTCTAGATGTTATTCAAAATAATAGGTTCTCTGAGAGTTATAAAAATATTAGTAAATAATGAATTTTATTCAAATATCATTTGATAATATTAAGAATGAAGTAGAAAATTTTCTCAGAAGGGAATATAAAAGAGCAAATATTCTATTTAGCCCAGCATCTCCATATGGTCAGATTTTAAATGTTCTTCAGAATCTACACCAATTATCATTTATGTATCTGAAAAACTCAATTTCTCAATTTGACTTGAGTGATGTAAATTCTCAGAATGAATTGATAATTAGAAATGCTGCAATTTCTGTTGGACATAACCCAGGTAGATCAATTTCTGCAACAGGTAACCTTAGACTAGTAGTGAAGCCAGATATTGAATTGGAGAGAGAGTTGAAGGGCGGTAGAATAACATTCAATAACAAAACACAACTTAGAAATAAATCAAACGGATTAGATTATTCAATTAATCTTGGTCAAGATAGTGTCACTTACTATGTTGATAAGAATACAAAGATATTTCTACCTATCATTCAGGGAAAATTTAGAACTACCTCGTTTACTGGTACTGGAAACCCAAATCAAACTCTTCAAGTTTCTCTGACAGGAATTGAGGATATAGAAAATTTTAATTATGAAGTTTCTGTTAACGGTACATTCTGGTCAACTAAAAAACACTTATATGAGCTCCTGCCAGACGAGGAGGCTTGTGTCGTTAAAACAGGTTTTAATGGTGGGATAGATATTATCTTCGGTAACTCTGGGTTTGGTAAAATTCCACCAATAGGGTCTCAAATTTTAGTAACATATCTAGTAACACAAGGTCAGCAAGGGAATATTTTTAGGAGAACATTTAATGACTGGAGATTTGTTGACGAAGCAATAGACGGATTAGGCAATAGAGTAGATCCCACCAAAATATTTGATGTTTATATATTCAATGATATAAATTTTGGAGCAAATAAAGAGACTACCCTATTCACAAAGAATATTTTACCTTTTGTTTCCAATAACTACGTTCTTGGTCTTCCTCAGCAATATTCTTATGAGATAAGAAAGTTGGGTGTATTTTCGTATGTAAACGCATATGAGGATTCTGGTATAATATATATTGTGGCCTGTCCAAATGTCAAGCTATTCAAGAATAGAAATTCAGACTATTTCACTGTTGATATCGCGGCTTTTCAACTTGATGATTACGAAAAGTCAAAGATCAATAAGTATCTTAAGACAAATGGAAATATTCAAATATCTAGAAAATGGAGAATAGACTCACCTGTACTATCATATTATGTTATCAATGTTTTTGTTATCAGATATTCTGATACAACTGATGATTCTGTAAATTCTCAAATAGTGGATAAAGTTTCTGAATATTTCCTTAATTTTAATAGAATTGACAGAGTACCAAAGTCAGATTTAGTTGCTTCAATATCACAGTCAAAGGACATACATTCTGTTGACATTCAATTTATATCTAGAAAAAACGAGGATTACCATAGAGAAGAGATAAGAAAGCAAGAGAACAAAAAAATGGCATCTGAAAAATTTGATGTTAATATTGATGCTAGAGCCAACACCGACATACCAATTCCAAACTCAAACATTGATACTAAGAAAATGACAACTGACTATTTACCAAATGCTACTATTGGACTTGATCCAGTATTGGGTGATATAATCTTTGAACCAAAGGAGGTTCCAATTGTAAGAGGGGGCTGGTACGATAGAAATGGTATATTCTTTTCAGATGATATGGAATCTCAAGGACTAAAGTCAATTAATATAATTAAGAAAGGTGTGGTTGACTCAAGACTAAGAAATAATAGAGTATAATGTTATACGAAAGAAAAGATATACCCGAACTACATAAGTTGAAGCACATTCATGATAATAATGATCAATATGTTGATTATGAGAAAAAAATATTAAGTTCTTCTCTTTCTCCACATATGTATGAAAATGATCTTATGTTCAATTGGTTAAATAGAATGCAACCACTTGTCTCAATTTTATTTGACCAGATGAATGTTTTGAAGAATCTAAAAAACTGGACAGTTGATAAATATTATTATAAACACAGCAGATAAAAAACCATTTTAGATTTATAATATATAATAGTAATATGTCAGATAGAATTAAAAAATTTAAGAAATTTAGTGATATGAAATCAGAATCCCCTAATGAAGATTCTGATCTTGGAGCTAATCCCCTTACCGACTCGGATAGGCCAGCCAATCCTAATTTACCAAAAGAGACCAAGAAAGTGGAAAAAAGACCTCTAAAGAAATCTGTACCTGAGCCACAACCTGACTCGGATAACGAGGTGAATGAAGATTCAAATGTAAAATTATACGGCAAAGTTGCTAAATTTCCTAAGAAAACAAAGGCATCCAAAGCTTTTAATTTTCTAGAGAATGTTAAAATATCAAAGAATTCTATTTGGTATATTCTTATTGAGAAGCAGGACAATGAGCTTCAAATGGTTAAATATAATAATAAGAAAGGATTTGATATGGATAAATTTGTCCACGAACTAAAATCATTTTATCTAAATAAGTACAAATCCAATAAGGAAGTATCAAGACTCATTGAGTCAATAGAAGTTTCTGGTAAGAAAGAATTCTCTGCTATTAGGAACATACCAAATGTTGAAGTTGAAGGTAAAAAGTTAATTTCTAAAATAACTGAGGACCTAATTAAACTTCTATCAAAGTAAAAACAATCTATTAATAGATAATATATTATTGGGAAAGATAATTCAATGATGTTACCTGATAATGATTTCTTATCATCGCTAAATAATTCTGAAATTAAATGTATTTTAGAGTCAATTGGATGTTTAGGATATTTTTTTGATACTTTCAGTAAGGGAACCCCTGTCAAATTTGAATCACATGATAACGACATTCGGGTATTTGTATTCGGACAGATTGAGTATGGATATAAGTGGATTTGGTATAATTCACTGAGTAACTTATCTTGGTCATCAAAGGATATGGAAGATTTCCATATTAGGTGCCTTGATATTTCAAGAAAGAGAAAACTAAATTCAATAGGAATTAACTAATTAAATATTAATATGAACAAAGGTAAAGTTGACTGTGTTATAGGTATATGCTTTGGAGACGAGGGTAAGGGCAAAATAGTAGACTATTTAGCTAAAAATTACGACATCGTTGCTAGGTTTGGCGGTGGTGATAACGCAGGACATACTTTATTTAAGGATGGTAAAAAAATAGTTCTCCATTTAGTACCATCTGGTATCTTAAATGAGGGGACCTTAAATATAATTGGTAATGGTACTGTTATAAATCCAATATCTTTTAAAAAAGAGGTTGAGATGCTTCAATTAATGGGCATTGATGTTAAGTCAAACTTGATTATATCAGATAAAGCACATATAATCACACCTATACATAAAGCTTGGGACGCTTATAATGAGAGAAGTGGTAAAATTGGAACAACCTTAAAGGGAATAGGACCTTGTTATTCTGATAAAATATCTAGAAAGGGAATTAGAGTCGGTGATATATTAAGTCCGAATTTTAAGCTTTTAGGTGTGAGTCTGTATAATCAAATAGGACTACCATTTGATATACCCGATCTTCGTGAATTTTTTGACGCTTGTGAGTTTATGAGTAAATTCAAGATTGAAAAGACTGAATATTTAATAAATAGATTTCTTGACGAGGGTAGAAGTGTTCTAGCAGAAGGTGCTCAAGCTTCTGGCCTAGACATCGATTTTGGATCATATCCCTATGTAACATCATCTGTTACCACGACCGCTGGAGTTTCTCAGGGACTCGGGGTTTCCCCTAAAAAAATTGGTAAAGTTTGGGGTGTTATAAAGGCATATACGACAAGAGTTGGGAATGGTCCATTTGAGACTGAACTATTTGATGAGATAGGAGATGAAATTTGTAAAAGGGGTAATGAATTCGGATCTACAACAGGTAGAAAAAGAAGGTGTGGGTGGCTTAATCTTGATGAGATAAAATACCATTCTGTCATTTGTGGTGTTGATGAGTTTGTTATGACTAAATCTGATGTTCTTTCAGGGTTTGAAGAAGTTAGAGTTTTTGTGAATGGTGAATATAATTTGATGAGTGGATGGGAGACCACAGACTCGGATGAGTTTTGGAAGTTTGTTGACTTTATTGAAAAATCAACTGGAATAAAGGTCTCAATCATTAGCTGTGGGGTTGGTAGAAATGATCTAATTCTAAGATAATATATACTCATATGAAGTATATCAAAAAATTTGAATCAACAAATTACACCAACGATAAAATAAAGGAAATTGTTGATTTTATTGGTAATATTTTTGATATATTACTACCATATTCGGATGATGGATGTGAATACACAATGCAGTTATGGATAAAGGGATATAAAAATGATAAATCCAGAGACTTCCACATACACTTTGATCCTGAGGACATCTATGAAGATTTACATCTATATATAGAAGGACATCTAAAAGAAAGTAGATCGTTATTTTTGTATGATAAATTTGGATATTCTCTTAATATTAAATTTACTAAATTAGGGGATGGTCTACTTCCAAATATTTTGGAAAGGATAAGATCAGAATATTCTCCACCAGGTAAGGACAGATATATTATAGACTATTCTGATATTTATCCACAGTCGTTAATAATTAACGATCCTGTTATTTGGAGGGAGGATTTTGGTAAATAACAATTATATTCGAAGATGGAAAAATTAAAAAAAATATACAATCGACCTAAAATAGATTGGGTATTTGGTAAACCAAAATGTTTCTGTAATGAATGTGGTAAGGAAATCTGTGGCGTAAATTTTGACCTGTCTAGAGGAGAGTTCACTACAATATTCTACCAAAATTTACCACTAGTTTGTAGATCTTGTTCATTGGGGAGAATGTCTGAAGTCAATCCTCTTTTTTACTAGGGTTTATTTTGTAGTATAATATAACGCCTATTATTAGGATATTTGTGGCGTAGTTCATAATAAGCGGAGCGTCCGCTTTATCAACGACATATGCAATTCCAAACAATTCACCAAATCCCCAAAGAAGAAGAAATCCCCAAGAAATGCCTTCAGAACTTTTCTCTTTAAATGACATCCAGGCTTGTGGGAGTCCACAAATAGATAGACATAGAGATCCCAACCAACCCATTAATAGTATTAAATCCATATTACCAAGACCATTGATGTCTAAATCATCTATCTCTTTCTCCTCAATCTTGTAATCATATTTGTCTTCTAAATGAGATGAAAGTTTATTAAATAGTTCGGTATATTTCTCCGGACTTTCTGATAAAAGTGACATTTCTATCTCATCTAATATCTTATTTAGAATTGTATCCTTTGATAATTCCCTCCTCTTCTTAGATATTTCAGAAATATGTAGTTTTAGACTCTCGGAAGACTCTTGGTCTACTTGTATTTCTTTTGGACTTAGTTCATTTACCTGAGATTTTGATATTGAGGGGCTCATAGCCAGTGATCCAAGAATTCCTGCTTTTGCTAAGCCAGATCTGAACCCCTCATATGTTTTAAGATAATCCATACTATCTTTATTTTTAGGAATTTGGGGATCCAATATTCCTTTTTTGTTTCATTGAAACTATTACTATATATAAAATTCTATAATCAAAAATTACCTTATGAGATTTACATGTCCCATATATGACTTGGATTCACCATTTACTCCTGACTTTACTATTAGTCTCCACACATAAGTCCCATTTTGACATATATTACCAGAGTTATTAAACGTACCATCCCATCCCATTAGATTAAAACCAGAAGAAAAAACTTGTTCTCCCCATCTATTGAATATTAAAAATTCAGAAACTTTAGAGTTTGGTTGGCTGATAATTGGCATAAATGTCTCATTAATACCGTCACCATCTGGTGTGAAGCTATTTGGTGTCCAGATTAAAAGAGGATTGTAAAGTTCAATCTCTTGACAAGATTCTCCCTGACATCCGAGTGTGTCAGTTACAGTCAAGCAAACTGTATATATTCCACCCTGAAAACTTGGTGCCCAAGGACTGGTCTGAGTAAGAATCTCATCATCAATTGTCCAAGAATATTGTAGATAATTTGAATTTTCCTCTGGTGTAAAAAATACCTCCAGATCTCCAACAAAAAGTGGATCATCTGGTGTATATGTAAATTCTCCTGAGGGTGGATTGAAAACACTCACTAAAATTGAATCACTTGACTGACAACCGTTTTGATTAATCACTGTATTTTGAATTTCCCAAATTCCTGGGTTTTGGAATATATATGACCCACTGTTCCCATTAACTATATTACCATTTATTTCCCACGTAACTATATTTTGATTATTCGGTTGGGAAATTGAGAATTGGACATTTAGTGGGTTACACCCAATTGTTGGATCTGCTGTAAATTCTGGAGATGGGTCTTCAAATATCGTTAGGTCAACTTGTGATGATAGTGATTCTCCTAAGCAAGAACTATCTCCAAAAACCGTGTATGTCCAAATTCCACTATTTTCTGTTTCGGTGTCCACTATATTTGATGTTTGGAATCCATTAGTCGTCCATATTCCACCGACTGAATATTGTCCTATTAGAGAAAATAGGTCTAAGATTCCATCTGGACAAGTTGATAAATTTTGTGATTGGCCTGGGTTTGGTAGACTCCAAATTTCTATTTGTGTTATGGACGTATCATTTGGACAAGGTGGACTTTGTAGTACATATGTGTATTGACCATTAATTGGTGGATTTAGAATTCCCGAAATAGGATTTCCTATTGGGTCTAACCAAACCCCACCAGAATTTAATGAATTAAGATCGTATTGTGGGACGCTTTCACAAATTGAGATGAGTGTATCTGACCCAGCATTTGGTTGTTGCACTACTGTTAGGTTAACAATTGACTGACTTAATGGACAATTGTTGCCAACAATATTGTATATCCAAATTCCTGAAGATGGATTGGAAATTGGGTTAGTAATTTGTGTACCAACCCCATCTGTCCAGAACCCACCTTGATCATATCCGCTTATATATGTGAAAAGGTCTATGGGACCAGAACCCTCACATATCTGAGGATTTGACCCAACACCCGCGATTGGACATGATATAGCACTCCAATTGTAGACTGGAACTGGATTATTTCCACAAGCCAAAGATCCCCAAGATCCAACTTGACTATCTCCCCAAGTTGAGACAGATATTGACAAATTTTGACCATTTATACAATTCGGTGGGGACAAAGTAGATATTGTCCAGCAAAAAGTCCATGGTCCAATTGTGGCAAAATCTCCAAAATCATTTCCAGGATTTCCATCATTGTTGAGGTCAAAAAAGAACCCAGGGCCCACTTGACCTATATTTACACCAGAAGTCCCTTGGACGGAATTGTACCATCCCCAATTTCCATTTGATCCACCAACGGTTGATGGGGGTGTCCCCGGAACTATCGTTGATATATCCCACCCCGTTCCAAAATTCAACGATATTCCGTCAAACCAGTTTGCGTTTGTTGTTGTCCAAGTGTTTACGGTAAAGCAAAATGTGTAAGATTGTCCACAAGATAGCTGCCCATTATTATTCTGTGATGATATTGGTACCCCATCCATAGTGGCTTGGAAAGTCACAAGACAAGGAGTCTGTGAGAGTGATATTTTCCAAATTATTGTTAGAATTATTATTAATAAGTTCCTCATTTTCTTTTGTTTATTTTATTTATATGTTCGGTCAAAGAAAACACAGAAGTCTTTAGATTCTTTGATGAATTTGACTCAATTTTTATTCAAATACTTAAAAAAGTTCAAAAAATGACTTTTTAGACTTTAAAAATCACAAACTAGCTAAACATATCAGTGATGTTAGTTGGAGCAAATTCATCACCCTACTGGAATATAAATCCCTTTGGAATGATAAGAAGATAGTTAAGATTGATAGATTCTTTCCATCTAGTAAGCAGTGTAATAATTGTGGATTCATAAATCAAAATTTGAAATTGGATTGTAGGAAATGGACTTGCCCTTCCTGTAATACGGAATTAGATAGAGATTTTAATGCTAGTAAAAATATCCTTAAAGAAGGAATTAAAACAATATCGTCCGGAACAGACGATTACAGACATGGAGCTGAAATAAGACCATTTAATGGCACAAGCGTTGAAGTGTTTAAAAAAAAGGAGCGATTGTCTCCCGAAACACATTAGTTAGCTAATATGTAGTTCATT
>JACCDG010330842.1_pt1 | contig 29557 bp, 28 predicted proteins | sample 7442471 | NCBI WGS metagenome assembly JACCDG01 (sample SAMN15323444, study PRJNA562643) | freshwater metagenome | isolation source: river surface water | place: USA:Blue River Watershed | collected 2017-08-17 | reverse complement strand
GCAGACACATGCAAAGCGCGACCAGGAAAAAACAACAAAGGCACCAGCATAAGCCCCATGTGCCAGGTCAAATACTTACCTATGCCCCACTTTTGGATGCAACGATGGGCAAAGATATATCCAAGTAATAATACTGCTTGGAAAAAAACAATACACGACCCCCACACCAAATAGCTTCCGCCATAATGGGGCAATAATAATTTGCCAAGAATCAGTTCAATTTGAAATAAAAGAAACGCCGATAGGCCGGTAATGACAGCTAATAAAATAAATCCCAAACCAAACCTCCAATATATTTAAATAAAAAATGTAAAAATATCTTAGCGGGTTAATGAGGTTTTGTCATGGGAAAGTTGTGGAATATAATAGGATTTGTGTGACACGAGCAGGCGGAGCCCTTTTTTGCTGTTGGCAAAAAAGGACAACCGCCAGATTTTTCTAATAAAAGCAAAAACACCATCCCTGTTCATATCGATGATTAGTTAGACACGAACAGGCGGGAGCATCTTTCGGCTGTTGGCCTCAAGATGCTCCGTTTTATTCTTCTAATAAAAGCAAAATGATCATACCATTTCGGGCTTTGTGTGACACAATCAAACGGAGCCCTTTTTTGCTGTTGGCAAAAAAGGACAACCGCCAGATTTCTCTAGTAAAAGCAAAAACACCATCCCCCTTCGGGTTGGATGGTGTTTTTGTAAGGAAATCTGGCGGAGAGAGAGAGATTCGAACTCTCGGCCAAGGTAACCCCAGGCAACAGTTTTCGAGACTGCCGCATTCGACCACTCTGCCATCTCTCCGACTATACTATTGCAAACGAACCGGCATTATAGGCAACTCTTCCCCCATCGTCAAATCAAATACATGGCGTCGAAAGAATGTGGAATAACTGAAGAAAAATACATTATTTGAGCGATGTCGGTTAAATGCAGGGCTTGGTAAATTTTAGCTAGAGAGACACGTTTGGCAAAGAGCTCTTGGGCCAAGGTGAGACGCGCTGTTGGCGGTAATGATTTGACTCTGCTTTTGACTAAACGTACGTGCAAGGTTGGGTTATCATGAATAAGGCCTATTGTGATGCCATATTCTAGAACTTCTCGTAAAAGTAAAAGTGTTAAATTCACGCCTTGGCTATTACCCTTAGGGCCAATGGATTTCACTATAAATACTTTATAGGATTCAATAATACTCGGCGTGATTTGAGATAAGGTAATAATCTGCGGATAATCAGAACTTAAGTAGTTAAGAAAATGCGTAGTCGTTTGTTGAAACCGCTTAAGACTTATCGCAGAATACATCGTTTGAATATGCTGCAAGTACTGCTCAACAAACGTGGACAAATTCATATCCCGCACAATGGTTAATACTTCTCCCTTAGCAATCTTAGCCTCAACAGAAGCCAACAAAGCCTCAGCGCTCTTTAAATCAGCGCCTCCTAATTGGGAATAGAGCAAACCCCGTGCATAAAATTCAATGTAGTAAACATCACCAATTTTTTTGACCTGTCCCATGGCCACGATTATACGCGATAACACTCCTAAAGACGAATGGAATCTCCGTGGATCTTATCTAAAAGACTTGAAGAACCTTCCGATTTATCGTGATAATCAAAGGCATGCGGGATCATTTTACGCTGCACATCAACAGGATAAACACTTGAGACAATTACTTTTAAGCGAGGATCATATTCTTGAATGACTTCAAACATGGTTTTACCATTGACCTGGGGCATATTAATATCTAATAAGATCAGATCAACTTTTTCGGTAATCATCACACGCGTTGCTTCTTCGGCGTTAGCTGCTTCAGTTACAGTCAATCCTGATTCTTCAAGCAGCCATTTATAAATAGCCCGGATGCGCTCTTCATCGTCAATGATCAAGATCTTCTTTGGTGGGGTAGTCATACCATCTCCTATTTAATTATTAAATAACACAATTGATTTTATCAAATCAAAATGAAGAACAGATTAAAATAGAATGAAAAACAATGCTTAGGAAGAAATATATTATAAAGCAGGAAGAATAACAGTAAATGCAGCGCCCGAACCTAATTGACTCTTTGCATAGATTTCACCTTGATGAATTTGGGTAATCGTCCATGCGATATTTAAACCTAAACCATGACCAATGGTCCCTTTATTAAAAGATTTTTCATGGATTTCTTTCAAATCGTCGACGGATATTCCTTGGCCCGCATCAGTAATGGTGACCGCGACTTTGTGCGCTTGCGTATTGCTCACTTTAATCTCAACACGCCCACCCTTCTCAGAAAAATTAAATGCATTATCAATAATGTTAAAAAATAATCGACGTAAGTGCAGCCTATCTCCCTTAATTATTAACGGCAATGTAAGTTCAGTAGTGTTTAGTGTAACCGTGATGTTTTTAGCAACGGCCAAAATGCAGGTTTGTTCATAAATTTCATTCATGAATTCCATGAATTCAAATTCTTCAAACTTAAATATATCCATTTGATAATCTAATTTGCTGATCAATAATAAATCTTCGATGGTACGCAGCACGCGTTCAGATTCTTCAATAATAATTCTTAAGGTGCGTTGATATTCTTCTTTGGAACGTTCTTTGCGTAAGAGCAAGTCAGCTTCCCCTTTAATAATCGTCAAGGGGGTCTTTAATTCATGGGCCACGTGATGACCAAATTCTTCAATATGCTTAAATGATTTCTCTAAACGGGCAATCATCTCATTGAATGACTCAATGAGTAGCCTCATGTCCGTATCAAAATGTGTAGTCTTAATCCTCGCACTTAAATCTTGATGGGTAATTGTATTGGCCATTTCTGTAATGGCTTTAACTGGCTCTAAAATCTTGGTAGCTTGCCTTCTTCCCACAACGCTGGTTAAAAATAGAATTAAGGGAAAACTCACAATAAACGCATAAAACCAATTACGTAATTGTTGCACGGCCGGGGCTTCGGCAAATCCCACTTGAATAAAATTAACACTATCTGGATTCCCTTCCATGGGATATGTAATGACACGGATAATTTTGTTATTGTAGGTTAATGTCTTAAACATTTTCTTTTTAGGCATTGGAAAATAAAGGTCTTCCATGAACAACACACGTAAATCATTATCTAAATTACTAGAACTAATATCTTCCTTGCCATCATGGCTAAAGAAATGGATATAGTCTTTCCCCACATTAAGCGTCTGTGATTCTTTCAGCCATCCTTCAGATATTCTCTTAATTTGTGTATCAAAGAAACTCTCGACGCGCATATTGATCACTTTACGCACCGCCGTGCTTATCGCTTCAGGGCTCTGCTGTCCTAAGACATTGGTATACGATTGAATATTACGTTCAATCGCTTGGGCTTTGGTGGTTAAGTCTTTGTCGATTTGACGATTATAATTGAGGGAAATAAAATAGAGGACACTCGTAAAAACAAGAAGAATCACACCCAAAATTGCGGTGTGAAAAATACTGATTTTGAATTTAATCGAATTAAATTTCATTAATTGCTTTTTAAGATATAGCCCGAACCTCTAATGGTATGAATTAATTTCTTCTTAAAACCATTATCAATCTTTGTGCGCAAGTTTCGGATATGCACATCAATGACATTGGTCATGCTGTCAAATTGCTCATTCCAAACATGTTCGGAAATCATCCAACGGCTAATGATTTGACCTTCATTGAGCATGAAATATTCTAAGAGGCCATATTCTTTGCTAGTCAGAACAATTTTTTTGCCATTACGTTGCGCTTCATGATTCAATTGGTTTAATTCTAAATCCGCCACTTTTAAGACAGATGTTTTTTCATTGGTTTGTCTTCTTAATAAGACTTTCACGCGTGCTAATAATTCTTCAAAAGAAAATGGCTTGGTTAAATAATCATCCGCACCAGAATTAAGACCAGCTACTTTATCTTTCACTGCTGCACGCGCGGTTAACATGAGAATGGGAGTATTGACTTTCTTAGCCCGCAATTGACGGCAGATGGCCACCCCGTCTTGCTTAGGAAGCATAATATCGAAAATCATTAAATCATACGGGTTGATCTCGGCTAAATATAAACCTTTTTCGCCATCATGCGCCACATCGACAACATAATGTTCTTCTTTTAAGCCACGAGCGATAAAATCCGCAATCCTTTTTTCATCTTCGACGACTAAAATCCGCATAGGCACTCCCTTAAATAATGTGTCATGATGAATGACACCTATTATACGTCGATAAAACCTCTATAGCAAGCCTAAGGGTTAACCGCGGTTAAACTCACTAAACTCTTGGCGAGTTTCTCTAACGCTTCTTGATAGCGCTTTTCTTTAAGTAAACCTTGTTCATCAAAGGCTTCATTAGCCTTGCTAATACAGACTTGTTCTGGCACAAGTAAGACACCAATGTTTCCCAACATTTGACGCACATGAACTAAAGAACGTAATCCTCCTAAGGCGCCAGGTGAGGCACTAACTAAAGCTGCTTTCTTGCCCTTAAAAGCAACAAGCTCTCCTTCACCTGATTCTCGACGGGAAATCCAATCGAGCGTGTTTTTTAACAAAGGCGTCATTGAACTATTATATTCTGGGCATGCTAAGAGAAATCCATCATGGCTTTTAAATAATGCTTTCATTTCCTTCACATTGGCAGGCAAACCTTGTTTATCTTCGATATCTTGATCATATAAAGGCATGGGATAATCCCGTAAATCAATTAATGTCACCTGAGCCCCTGCTTTTTCAGTGGCCGCTGCCGCTAGTTTAATTAATTTCTTATTATAAGAACCTTCCCGTGCACTACCGGCAAAAGCTACTATTTTAACAGCCATTATTTACCCCCGATTTTTCCACTTTTCATATTCTTTAATTTGCGAATCAATTCTCCATTAACCCGCGTGCTAATGGGAATTTCAAAAATACACAGCTCACGTTTATCTAAAGCATGGCTCAATTGTTTCTTTAACTGCACAAAGTCTGACGGACGATACGCTTTCAATCCAAAACTTTCCGCATACAATTTAAAATCAGGATTGGTTAAGCGTGTCCCTGTTGAACGGCCCCTACTCATTTGCTGCTTCCAGGAAATTAATCCATAATCATTGTCATTAAAGACAATGACGACAAAACCTAATTTCAAACGCCGGGCTGTTTCAAGTTCTTGAGAATTCATTAAGAAACCACCATCACCCATCACCGCCACAATACGGCGTTGAGGCTCATAAAGTGCCGCAGCAATGGCCCCAGGAAGCGCGATACCCATACTCGCCAAGCCATTGGAAATAAGACATCCATTTGTACAGGTCGAAGAAAAATTACGTGCAATCCAAAGTTTATGTGTCCCTACATCGCTAATCAATAAATCATTGCCGTGCATGACTTGATTTAACACATTTAATACACCGGGTACGGTAAATGACTTAGCTCCCGCACGCGGCGCATAACTGGCAATGTCTTTAATAATACGCTCCCGCACAGGAACATACCAAGAACTCTCAAACGTAAAGCCATCACTTCCTAATTGCTGGTTTAATTCTTTAAGCGTTGCAGCTATATCGGCGACAATTTCAACTTCTGGTTGATAATGGGCATAGACTTCCGCAGGTGTAAAATCAATGTGAATAATTTTCTTTGTTTTCTTACTATTCCACTTATCCGGCGCATATTCAGCAATGTCATAGCCAATCGTAATAACCACATCCGCATTATCAACAGCATCCATCACAATATCGCGAAAACCAAAACCGATAGTAAATAAAGATTGAGGGTTATGATCTAAAATAGCCCCTTGGCCCATAAAGGTATGGACAATTGGAATATTATAGCGACGGATAAAAGCGACTAATTGTTCTGAATTAGATGTTCGAATAGCCCCATTTCCCGCAATAATTAAAGGGCGTTTTGCTTTCTTTAAGAGGGCGACAGCTTCCACTAAGGCCTGAGTATCGGGATCAGGTCGACGCACCCGATGAACAGCCAAAGGCGTGGCATTACTGTTCATCGCAGCCACATCTTCAGGAAATTCGATATGAGTTGCTCCTGGTTTTTCGCTTTCTGCCATTTTAAATGCTTTGCGAATCACTTCTGGAATGACATCGGGGCTAGCTATTGTTGAATTCCATTTGGTAATCGGACGGAATAATTCGACGAGATTTAAATATTGATGACTTTCTTTATAAAGACGTTTAATCCCCGCTTGAGCCGAAATAGCGACAACTGGACTTTTATCCAGATTTGCATCAGCTTCTCCCGTTACTAAATTAGTGGCACCAGGCCCTAATGTCGATAAGCATACCCCAGCTTTACCACTCACACGACCCCACACATCCGCCATAAACGCAGCACCCTGTTCATGACGGGTCGCGATAAATTGTATCGGAGACTTTTGCAAAGAAAAGAGTAAGTCCTCTGTTTCTTCACCTGGTATACCAAAAATATATTTCACACCTTCATTTTCTAAACACTTCACAAAAAGATCTGAGGCCTTCATGCACGCTCCGTTTATACGATTAAAAATGAATTAATTAGAGTACAACCAGAGCCTTTGCTGCTTTTGTTAAATTCTTCACTAACTCTCCTTGGGCTTGGATTAAACGTACGGTTTGGGCCCAAAGGCCATCTTCTTCAGTGGACCGACGGATAAATCCGTGACGTACTGATAATGAGGCATACAGATCCAATACTTTAACGGCGCATTGATCCATATCAAAACGTTGGGCCGTATGACGACATGCATTCTTCATTTTTATCATCGCCTCCGGAGAAAGATCTTTAATCCATTTTAATGCACTCGTAAAATCTTCCAAACTTTCTTGCATTAATAAACGGCCATTGATTTTATCTTCCACCACCTCACGAACCCCACACGCATCGACGGCTACTATAGGAACTTTAGCTGCTAAGGCTTCAGTTAATACTAAACCCTGCGTTTCACTTTGGGAAGCAAAAGCAAAAACATCCATGGCATGATAGGAATCAACTTTTTCTTTGCCATGCAATGATCCCGCAAAGATCACCCGATCACTTACTTTATGTGTTAAGGCCAATTGCTTCATTGCTTCTTCAAATGGCCCTCCTCCCACAACTAAAAAATAGGCGTCTTTATTTTTTTGAAGAAAATGCATCACAGATTTGGATAAAAATCCTAAATTTTTTTCAACCGCTAATCGCCCCAAATGGCCTACAACAAAAACATCTGATGGAATAGCGTGTTTGCGACGAAAAGCCTTGCCTGCCCCACGCGTAAATTCATTAATATAAATACCGGTAGGCATAACAGCGACATTAGTTTCAACACCTCTGCTTTTAATTAATTCAGCCACACTCTCGCTCGGCGCAAAAACCTGATCTGCTAAATTCGCATAACCAGTCGAGAGCTTAATCACGAACTGTTTAAGCGTATCTTCATTACCAGGCAAATAATGCACATTTTCCTCATACAACGTGTGATGTGTAAAAACAAGTGGGACATTATATTTTGAGGCCATACGTAAGGCTGTATCGCCAATTAAGAATGGGTGATGGGCATGTACAATATTAGGAACAAAATCTCCCAGCGCCTTAGTTAATAAGCCAGGGACAGGAACTTCCATGGAAAATTGAGATCCATTGACATTCTGTAAGGCTGGAATACGGATCACATCTTCTTCCGCTTCCATCCCTTCGAATTCGGGCGCTACAATGATGACCCGGTGACCCCGTCGGCGGAATTCATCAGTAAATGTTTCAACTGATTTCTCTAAGCCGCCTAAGATTGGCTTATAGGTATTTGTCATCATTAAAATATTCATTGTCTAACCTCAATTCGTGGTGCGTATAAGTTTTAGTCTTTCCATTTCGTGATAGAAATAGTAAGACTATGACTTAGCATTACGTTCTTTATCATTTATTCCCAAATAGCTTCTCGGTAACGAACATACCCAGTACCAAAGCTCCCAGGAAGAATGCTAAGAAGATAAAGAACAATATTTTGGCGATGTCCATGGAGACTCCAGCTACCCCGCTAAAGCCCAGGACACCAGCAACCAATGCAATCACTAAAAAAGAGAAAGCCCATCGTAACATGTGTATATTCCTTTCACTTAAGCTGCGGGTGGTACGCGACGACCCAAAAGCAATGACACAAAAAAGAGAATTAGAAATACAGTAAATAATATTTTAGCAATTTCTGTGGCTGTTCCTGCAATGCCACCAAATCCTAAAAATGCAGCGATGATTGCAACAATGAGAAAAGCAACAGACCAATTTAACATAATCCCCTCCTTACTTAATCGTTCTTACCTACGGTTTGTTGAATATTCTTTCCCGTATTTTCAATGTCTTGTCCAGCACCCTTCATGGTATTGCATCCAGAAACCACAATAATGACAGCGAGTGCTAGTAAACCTGGCAATATCTTATGCATGTGTTTCTCCATTTCTTTCTTATGAAATATCCATGTTGTTAACGACCGAGGTGACCCCATTAATGTCATTGACTAACTTAGTCACTAAATCTTTCTCTGCTTGATTTTTTGCTGTACCGGTTAAGGTAACAACACCATTGATCGTTTTGACGCTTGTTCTAATGGCACTTGTCGAGCGATGGGTTAATAAAGCCATCTTTGTTTGTGCGGTGATAGATGCATCATCAATCTTCTCATTAAGATTACGTGGTTCGCTTGGTGTTGTAGCAATGGTCATTTCATTGTTAACACTTTTGACACCTTCCACATCTTTGGCAAACTCGCTTGCCAATTCTTTCTCCGCGGCAGTTTGAGCTTCGCCCGTCAATGTCACTACACCATCCTTTGCTTCCACATGTGTTCTTAAGCCACTGACACTACGGTGATATAACAGTGCTACTTTCACTTTAAGCACAATCCAAGGATCTGAATTTATTGCTGGAACATCCCCCTTGACTTCGAGGTTATTTTGCACATTTTGTACTCCGGATAATTCACGCACTGTATCTTCAGCTAATGATTTGTGATCTTGTTCAGATACCGTCCCGGTTAATGTCACAACCCCATCCGTTGATTTCACGGAAATATCATCTTTATCTAAATAAGCTTTATATACATACGATTGCTTAAAGGCATTATCAATGTCGTCTGCATAAGCACTTATGCTAAACAATACTCCTGTGAGGGCTATCAATGAAAAAATGGCGTAACGTTTTATGGTCATAAAATTGTCCTTTCATGATGGTGTGCGAGCTTTATTAAACAGCCCATTGATTTGCTTTTGCATTAATCGATTTCTCGGCGATCTTATTTAAAAGAATGTCTGCATTCTTTTCTTCTTCTAATGTTTCATTTAAAATCTCACGCACATCTGAATGCCCCAATAAAGACGCATGGCTTTGCGCGGTCCCATACCCTGAGATTTCATAATGTTCAACACGTTGGGCTGCGCCAATAATGGCCGCATCACGCGCTGCTCCTTTTTCTGTTTTTCTTACTACATCATCTCCTTCTTCAATTAAGCCTTTCATAGCCTTACATATTGTCTTGCCTGGCTTTTCACTCAACGTCTCGAACACTTTTTCTAAACGATTTACATGGCCTTTGGTTTGTTCTAAATGTTCTTCAATGGCAGACTTTAATTCATTACTCTCAGCGGCCTCAGCCATTTTAGGAAGAGCTTTGACCAATTGCTGTTCGGCGCTGTAAAGGTCTGCTAATTCTTCTAAAAACCATTTATCCAGCGATTTAATTTTGTTTGTCATAGCCATCTCCTTACCTTTAAAACTACTTAAGTATGTTATGTAGTGCGTTTTTCTTAGAAGCAATTTAGCAAAGTGCTCATGAAGGCAAGATGAAGAAAGAATTAATTTGAGATGAAGGACAAATCGACCATCAAGGGCAAATGATCAGAAGCGACTTTGTCTAAGCTCGTGTGGGATACATAGGCAGAAACCACTTTAAACCGGGATGTGACAAAAATATGATCAATTTGAGTTAAAGGATAGCGTCCAAACCATGTGCTATATGGCCTATGTCCAGCAATAATAGCTTGGCTGTCTTTGAACTTTGTGCATATGGTGCGATACGCTGCTGATCCAGGCATTGCATTAAAGTCACCGCATAAAATAGTGTGTCCATTGCCATCTCCTATCCATTCTTTGCCAAGCAATGCCTCAATCTGCACAATTCTTTCTCTGGGCCATATGCTTAAATGCGTGTTGATAATTTTAATCTTTACCCCATTTAATTCTAAAATAATTGACATTGCCCCTCGAGGCTCGTACATCACTTTATTCTTCAATTGAGGCAAAGCAGCCATGCGATCTAAACTCACAGGAATTTTACTTAAGATCGCATTGCCATACTGCTCTTCTTGTCGACAAAAGACCGGATGAAAATGGTATTTCATTTCTAAATACTGGGCAATTTTATGCGCTTGCTCGATCCCATTGGAGCGTGAACGCAAGGCATCTAACTCTTGCAAGGCAATGATATCGGGATTATTGCGGGCAATGACGCGGGCAATGCGATCGGTTGAAATATGCCCGTCCATTCCAAGACAACCATGCACATTGTAACTCATGATGCGTATGGTCTTCAGAGATGGAACTGTCACAGGCATCGATATCGGATCGGACTTTTCTTTCTTCAAATGTTTTTGCGCGGCTTTTCTCAAATCAAGCGGACGTAGATAATTTTGCTTAGGATTAATAGGCGCATCGACCGGCAATAAGGCAAATGCCCGTGTTTCTTCAACACTCATCGCGGCATGAGCCCCACATTCAAGTGGAAAACTAATCGATGGTTGCCCTTTACTCCACCCCGCAATCGTCAATTCGCCCGCATCAGGGTGCCAACACATGGGTATAATGTCTTTCTTAATCTCTTCTAAAAAAGGATGATCGTCGCCAAAAACATTAGCCGCCTGTTCAGGCAAAACAAAATCACCTTGAGGCGTATGGGCCAATACCTTATTGTCTTGATGACGCGTTAAAACCAATGGTATTCCTAAATCAGCAACCAATTTATGTGCAAAGAAATCTATTTCTTTCGCCTCTAGTCTTTTCTTAATGTAAATTTGACCAAGAGGTCCCATAGCCGCCACAATGGCTTCTTGAGAGGAAAAATCAACTAGAAGAGGTAGGCTTCCTTTTTTATTCTTTAATGCTTTATCATCCTTGCTCTTCACTGACGACATGCGAAGCGATGCAGGTACTTGTGTTGATCCAAATAAATGGGCAACAGCTTCTTCGATGGTGCGTCCATGCTTAATTAAATAAGGCACTGTTCTTTCCTGCCCATGGTCCGCATAAACCCACAAATCATACTCACGGCAATTAGAATTTTTTAAGACATCATTCAAACGCTTAATGGCATTATCAATTCCCTGCAAAGACCAATGGGCATACCTCGACGAAGGTCCGCGGCAATGGGCTTGCTCATCATAACCTAAAAAATTAAGATGAATAATCGGCAAGCCTCGGATAATGTCCATGCACGCCCCTGCCACAATGACCTCACGTAAGAAAACACAAATCAATACACGCAGCCAAACAAAACGTATTTCTTCTGCAAAAATTCGCCCTTTAAGCGTCCCCCGAATGCATTCAATGAAGGCAATAAAGAATTCAATAATGAGTAAGAAGAATGTCCGGATAAAAATATCAATATATAAAATCACGAGGAATGGAAACACCAAGGGATTAATCGCATGCAACACCCCAGACCACCCTAATTGCCCCCAACAAAAATGAGACTCCTTAGCACCACCTGTATAAATATTACTATAAGAACTTCCCCCACTTAACAGCCCCTCGCCTTGTGCCTTTAAAGTAGGCTCAAAACTTTCAACATAGGGCACATCAAACATTCTTACTAACTGCTTGGTCTTGCGATCAATGAAACTAAAAGATGGCACACAGGTTTTAATGCCATAAAATAATTCCGCTTGCACCGCGGGTGTATTGGAAGGAAGACCGGAATAAAAGGGATGAAGGACGTAGCGTTCTTTCGTCAATAAACTGGCAAGAAATGGGACACGTCCTTTTTGCAAGGCTTTACTAAATTGTGTGTAGGATAATCCATCAATTTGCACCATCACAAGCCCTGGAGCTGTAGCAGGCTTGCTTAGTCGAGAAAGCCGAAGTAAGAGAATGGCTAAATAACTTCGACTCAAAAGGCGCCTAATGTACCTTAAAAAAATCTCTATACGACTAATCATAATTTTCTCTTAAATAATAAGAATTTAATCAACAATATAAGCAGCTTATCAAATTGATAATGAAGAGAAGATGAAGAAAGAAATAATTCTTCACCTCAAATGAAAACGCCATAATTATTATCTCCAATTATGGCGTTTTCGTGGATTAAGGCAGGCTGTGGTGCAGGATAACTGCGGGTTTAGAAGAGTGTTGTTGCAGAATTTATATCGAGTCTTCCCCCTGAGCTACGGGTTCAATGAGCGTTTTACCGGGTTCACGATTTGTTCCAGGTGTTTGAAATTCATCGGGATCAACATTATTCTCCGGGTTATATCGCTCTTCGTTTGTTCTTTTTGGTTTGTTATTTGGATTATTAGGATTCATATCTTTTCCTTTCCTTCATTTAACTGACGGTTATTTTACCTAATTCATCATTAACGAAAGATGAACTGGAAATTAATTTTTCTTAATGTTCAATTGTGCTGTTAATTGATGTTCGTTCACTTCTTACTTTAAATGAATGTTTGCTTGGCGTAAGGCATCGATATGACTGTAGACTCTTTGTGATCGATAGACCATAACACATAAAGCAATAAATGAGCCTGCAACGAAGAATGGAAACACCTGCGCAAGCAATTGCCCACCGACAAAAACCATGACTGTATTAAAAACAATAAATAGCCAACGTAATTCTGAAACTCCAAAATAATTGAAACTTATTTTGAAATTATTGGTGATGGCAAAATCCATTAATACATGAACCATGAAACCAGCAGAAATGGCGAGACAGAATAATGCTAAGATTAAAGATGATGGGGGCAACATGAATGAATATCCAATAACAATAGAAGTTAAAAATACATAATCGAGAAAATGGTCCATATAGAATCCCCATTTAATGAGACCCGTGTTACGGGCGCGACCAACCGCTCCATCGAGCATATCGGTAATGTATTGAAAAAAATACACGCACTAAATACCCATAACCATCTAATATCGTATTGGGCGAAATAACCTGCTGCCAAGATGCCAAATGACCAGCCCAGGGTCATTAAAGTTAAATGTGCTGTACTAATGCCTTTGGGAACCCAAGGCACAGCCGCTTCGATAAACTTCTTTTCATAGGGTACAAGAAAATGAATAAGATTTTTCTTATCTCCCGCAAATTCTTGAGTATGCACGTGTGTTGTCATTGTCATATCTCCACTACACATTTAAAGTGTTTATTTATTGCTTATCACCATCGGGAATTGGTTTCTCTGTATCTTCGCCAGACTCTTTCTGAACTTGTTTAATCTGACTATCAGGATTTCCCTCATCCACAAAGCGTGCTACTGAAGAATTATCTCGAGGCAACTGCTCCTTTTTCTTTAAGCGTAAAAGTTCTAATATTTTCATATTTCCTCCTTGAGACTAAGATAAGAGTTCAAACTTCCTTCTTATCTTACTCAACCAAAATGAAGTCAGAATGAAGTAAGAATGAATATAAAATGAAAAAACCCTTTGCAGCCTCAGAAGGCACACAAAGGGTCAATAAAATTATTTTATCTAAAGAAATTACTTTATTGCACTCACCGCCAGAATTGTTTCGATCAAATTTTGTGGATCTCCTGCCTTATTAACAAGTGTCACAGCTCCCGCCTTCTTCATGGAATCAGCCACATCATTTTCATCTTGAACAGATAAACCAATAACATTGATTTGAGGGAATTTCTTTTTAATAACGCGTGTGGCTTCAATACCATTTAATTGAGGCATATTAATGTCCATGATAATAATATCCGGCATAAACGCTTCTGCTTTTTCAACTGCTTCAACACCATTTTCAGCCTGGGCAATGACATTTAGCATACGATTTTCTTTTAATAAATTCGCAATGCCTTCGCGCACTATTTTATGATCATCCACCAAGAGAATGCGAATTGATTTATTTTTCTTTTGGCTCTCTTGCATTGAAATTTTCTCAATAGCTCCCGAGCTAGACTGATTTGCACCTGATTTCAATGATAATGGGACTTGTATTTCCACCTGTGTACCCTCACCCTTTCTTGATGTAATTTGTAGACTGCCATTTAATAATTTGAGGCGTTCTCGAATACCAAAGAGGCCAAACCCTTTATCAATGGTTTTCCGTTCAAGATGCTTGACATCAAAACCCACCCCACGATCTTTAACCGTAATACAAATTTGCTCATGGTCATATTTTAGAAAAAGATCTACTGCAAATACCCCTGAGTATTTAACAGCATTAAACAGAACTTCTTTAACTGATTCAAAAATCATGATTTTAAGACTATCGGGCAATGTGGTTGGTATTTCATCTAAATGCAAAACAATATCAAAATCATGGTCATTCTTAAACTTATTCGCAAGCCACTGCAGGGCAGGCACAATGCCATCTTCATATAAAACTGGTGGACGTAATTCCACAGTTAATGTGCGCGCGGAACGGGTGGATTCATTGATAAATTCATCTGCCCGCTTTAAGCTCACAATAGCCTTATCAAGATCTTGCTTCTCCATTGCCTTCAGTGTTAACCCAAGCTGTAATTTACTTGCTACCAAGAGCTGCTGCAAATGATCATGAATCAGGGCAGCAATACGTTTACGCTCCCTCTGTTCAGTCGTCACTAACTGATCTGCCAACATGCGTAATCGATTAGATTGATCTTCCAACTGAAGGACTGCCTGGGAAACTTGACCTCTAATAGGTGCCGAAATAAGATAAGAAGCGGGAATTGAAATAATAATAATAAGCAATGATATTAAAAAGTAACTCCCATAGCGTTCCACCACTCCAACATAAATCCCCTCGATCTCAATAGAACCAACCAACTTTTTCTCAAAGAAAATATTTTTAATCAGTTTAATATCACCGCGCTTATTATTACCCGTAAACGTCGTGAATACCCCGCCACTAGCTTTATAGACAGTGATCTTACTAATAGATTTATCATCTTGAAGGGAACGCAATATTTTATCGGCGGAATCTTTGTCATCAAAGACCAAAGTTGGTTGGAGATTATACGCTAAGATCTGCATCTGAGAATTAAGTTTGACCGACGCTTCATTCTTGATGCTATGGAATTCCAAAATACTAAAACCAATACATGCCAATAAAAGCGATATCACAGCGGTCGTGATACCGAAATTTAAAATCTGTTTTATAATCGGCGATTTCATACTTAAGGATGCTCTAATATGGCTAGCTTGAGCAATTGGCTGCTAATTTTTAAACGTGAATTCTTGATCTTGTCCATGTTAACGGCAAATTTTAGCTTATTCTTGACGACACGAAATTCTAATAATGCTCCTTTATTCAAAGAACCAATGGTTAAAGTAGACCTCGTTGCAGAGGGCTGGTCTGAAACTAATATATGACAGAATCGCGATCGACTTAAGACAATAACGCCACGGTGATTCACTGTCTTTCCCTTCAATGAATCTTGAACTGTTTCTTTAAGAATGTCATCATCAGGGACACAGACATAATAATTATTGAGATTGTCATTCCAATCCGTAAAGTTTAAAAAATGATAAATGTAAGCTGCTTTTAATGAATCAGCCTCAACCGGGGTCTCGGCATGGATTGACCCAGTTAAAAAGATAAGAAAAATAAATGTGGTGAGTAGTCTAATAACCTTCATTTAATCTTTAGAATCTCCGTATGGCTTTGACATACACACTACGCTCTACTTGTGTTGTTGCTGTAGATAAACCCGCGTAGGATTGACGGTGATGGTCCCTTAATAAATTCTGGCCAACGATCCCTATCTCCCACTCTTGGATTGTTTTACCAATACTGATATCCATCTGCGTGTTTGAAGGAATACGATGATGGGCAAAGGAATCCGCATACCGAAACGTCGTGTCTAATTCGAACCCATAGGGCAAATCAAATGAAGAACGTATATAGGCACTATTTCTAGGGACAGCATTCTCTAAGAAATCTTCAACACCAATCGTATCTACAATATCCTGGCTTTTCATAATATTCAGGGTTGTAAATGTATAGGCACCTTTAATTTTCCACCACTCTTGCAGTGTGATATCACTCGATAATTCAATGCCATATGTTTCTCCTTCTAAACCATTCGCAGCCAAATAGGGCGTGAGAGGAAAACCATTTTCAGTAGTATCTCCTAATGTGACATATGTAATCAAATCATCATAATGGTCTGCAAAGAGAGAAAAATCAAAAAATAGATTATCCCGAGGTTGAGTACGGTAACCTAATTCATAACTGCGCATCTTTTCTGCTTTTAGATCATGCGATCCTTGAAGGCGAGTAAATAATGACGGTGCTGCAGCGGCCCCCAGGACATTTCCATCACTTTCTAAACGAGATGGTGTCCGTATCGCTTGAGATACAGCAGCCCACACCAAGTTTTTATCATTCAAATCATAAGAGACACGTGCATTAGGTTGAATTTCATAATCCGTGTAAATATTATGTTCTAATTTACTTCCAAGAATAAACCGTAATTTATCTTCAAGTAGTTTAATTTCATCTTGGGCAAACAGACTAAATACTTGATCAATTCTAGAATTCTCATTAATAGCTAATGTTTCAGTATTAGTCATATTTTCTAAATTTAACCGGTATCCTAAACCCCATGTAACCTCTTGATTTGAAGCCACCTCCACATGATGATTAAACTCTGTATCAAACATATTGCGAAGCTCTTTGAATGATTGAAAATCTTGATTTGTCATTTGCCAATAGGATTGCAAAGACCAATCATCCTGTTGATAACGGGTCAATAAATTCCCACCTTGAGCATAGGACGGCTCCTCGGAGATTGCCTGATAAGGCGAGGTAAAGGAAGACAATGTAGCTCTTTGCCCTAAATACCCTTGATAGAAATCACCTTGAAATGTTAAATGTTCTTTTTCAGCACGAAAACCTGTTCTTGCCATTTGCCATTCATCATTGGCAGTACCTGAATTTCTATGCCCTTCATCTCGATTAAAATACTTAAGGTAGGTGCGATAAAACCAATCATTCTTTTGTGATCCATAACGTACCGATGTAAATCCACGCTCTTCAGTCCCTGCACCCAATTTGACATAACCACCTTGTGTATCTTCTGCTTTTTTGGTGATAATGTTAATCACACCATTGACCGCATTAGCCCCCCACAAAGCCCCACCCGGGCCACGAATGACTTCAATACGGTGAATGTCTTCTAAGAGCGTGTCTTGAAGCTCCCAAAAGACACCTCCAAAAAGTGGTGAATAGACCGCACGACCATCAATCATCACTAATAATTTATTTGCTAATACCGACCCATTAAATCCACGAGCTGAAATATCCCATGAGTGAGCATTAACTTGTTGAACAGAAATACCAGGAACCATGCGCAATAAATCAGGGATACTATTTGCTCCACTTCGACGTATATCTTCAGGGGTAATGACATAAACAGCCGCAGAGGTATTGAAAAAGCGTTCGGCTTTCTTTGATGCAGAAAATACTTCCACATTCATCAATTGCTCTAAACTCACATTCGTTAAATCAGCAGAAGTATCTTGGGCTTCGGCAGGGTCATCATATGACAATAAGAATAGAATATTTAACAAGGCAAGGATCAACACACGTCTGTTCATCGTCTCTCTCCGCATGAAAGTTGCTTTCGAATCTATACTATCTAAATTGGGATAAATTACCTAATACTTTATCATACGGATTTGAACATTAAGATTAGATGAAGATAAAATGAAGCAATGCCCTATACCCTCTCTGAGGCATAGGGCCTCAGAGAGGAAATACAGGTATTAATTACGCCGTGATGTACCGATTAAACAGCCCAATAAGAATGATCCAATAGCGACACTGGCAACAACAGGCCATGGATTTTCACGGACATGCTTATCAACAGAACTGATAATTTGGGTAGCTTGCTCTTGCCCTTCTTTTAATTTTTTCTGGGCCGTAGCTGCTAATTCTTTAAATTTCTCTGTTTCTTCACGCACAGCGGAACGACCGAAATCAGCTGTATTTTCTTTGCTAAAACCTTGATTCTGCTTGTCTTTAGTGTAGTCGTTTTGCATAGCTGAACTCCTTATTGTAACGGTTTAACGGTTTGAATTTATTGACACCCTCGAACCTCCCTCGTTATATACCACTTCCTTAATTACTGTGCTCAGCTTAACAAGATGAACATTAAGATAAGGTGAAAACAAAATAAAAAAAGCCGGGATATTTTCCCGGCTCTCATGTCACCTTATTCATTAATTGATAAAACTATAAACGTTCGTTCGATTTCTTAAATTCGTCGAGAATATGTTTTCCTTTTTCTCCAGATACAAATAATTGACTATTTAATACTTCTTTCACTGCGCGTACTAAATCATCACAAATACATTCTTTATTAACATACCCTCTTGCCCCTGCTTTCAAACATTTTAACGCATACAAAACTTCATCATGCGCCGACAACATAATAGCAGGCAAGAGAATATTTCGCGCTTGAAGCGTCTTTAATATCTCTATACCACCTTCACGATCTCCGACTGAGATATCAATCAACGCCACATCAAATGAATGCCCATGCACCGCGGCATCAAGGAATTCTTCTTTCTTGCTCGTGATCTGAACTACCTCTAACTCCTGCTCATCGCTAACTAATTCTTTAATAAGATTTGAAATTAACGGTTGGTCATCAATTACAATAATTCTTTTCTTTGTCATTAACCATCCTTGATAGTGCCAACACATGCGAAGGAGTCAACTTTGAAAACTGACTTGATGTATTTCTACTCTTAATTCCGATTGAACGCAAGAGAATGTTTTAAGCCAAAGCACTGCTTACAAAGCTCCTCACATTCACATGGAGAAAATCTGCACACTATCGCCATCAGCTAATCCTTCAAGCATGGTTGTATCATTAATCGAATGAACCGTTGATCTGCCTGTTCCTTCGTCAATGATTGTGACTGTATTATTAAGCCGATCAATGCTGGCAATATCACCACGGGCTATAAGATTACTGCGTGCAGGTAATTGTTGATACGTTGTTACAATCCCCACTTTATTATTAGCCGCTATTCCAACACCACCTTGCATCGATGTGCTGACAGTACTAACTGTCGGATTTGATTCGGGCGTCGAACCATCTTTAATCGAAGGCATTCCCGTACTGGAACCTTTTACAATAGAACTTGCGGTGTCCATCTCAGTTTCCGCCGGTTCGGTAAATGCCTTATCGCCAAGAAGAGCATCTGCCAATAGCAGTCGAGGCATTAGCACAAACATTATCGATAATATCATGCTGACTTTAATCATAAACACTCCTTATGTATATTTCTCAGGATTATCTTCAAATTGACGTTTACATCCTTCACAACAGAATTTATATTCCTTACCCTTATAAATAATTCCTGTCTTGGAATCTCCAACATCTATTTTGCATACGGGACATTTGTGATGGCTCATACTCCTCCTTAATATTTGTGTTTCATATTTCTCTTAGCATCTTTCAATCGAGCCATTTGATCTAAAGTGAGAACCTCATCACTCTTTTAGGAGTTGCCTGAATTACGGCCATTGTCTAAATGATTTCCACGATTATTATCTTCATCTTGCCAACCTTGCTGACTTGTGGGTTGATAATCTTCTTGATTATCGTGTGTGGACTTCGTCCTACGTGATGCTGCTTTTTTCTTTGCACCTTGATTCATATTCCCTCCTTGAAAAAAATTAAATGAATTAAACTGTTATTTAATCTCGCTTTTAGAATAGCAATGACGTAATTAAGAAAAGATTAAAATAGAATTAATATGAAGGGTTATTTAAATAGAGAGGAATTGTGCGAAAATCTTCTTCGAGCGATGTCTTTAGTGAAGGATTATAGATCAATGCGGCAGGGTGATAAACAGGCAGCACAGCAAGTTGCATCTTTTCAAAAGGAATGAGCTGAAGTTTACCATGAATTTGAGTAATGCCTGGAATCGTCGCCATGGCATCAATATTTAACCCCGAAAGAATAAAACGCGTTGCAAAATTACCCAGTGTAACAATTAAGGGTGGCTTAATAATTCGGATTTGATCTGTTAAATATGGTGTGTGTGCTTTAATTTCCGTAAATGTGGGTTGCCGATTACGTGGCGGCCTGTACTTAATAATGCTTGTGATATAAACACTCTCTCGTGTTAATTCGCTTAAAGCCAGTAAACGTTCCAAATTTTTTCCTGCCGCTCCGACAAATGGCAAACCTTGTTTATCTTCATTTGCCCCAGGAGCTTCTCCGATAAAAAGGACTTTAGGATCACAACTCCCTGCTCCAAAAACAATGTTGAGCGCCGTGTCCTTCAGCGGCAACTTGGCACGCAACATTTTCTGACGCAATTTCACTAAGGCCTGTTCTTTTGTACTGATCATTTTTCAATTATACCTCTATAAAGAGCATAGAGGCAATCATGATATAAAGTTAATTGTGGAGAGACTGTCTATTTTAGCTAATTTTGGTTTAAAATATTGGGCATTTTTTGGCTTCGGCCAAAAAACAGCCTCATTGTTTGAGCGGAGCATGCTAGAGGCATGCGCAGCGAGTTATGAGGCTGCCAATATTTTAGACCAAAATTAGCGTTAAGAAATCGACCGGAACGGAACAATTAGCTTTATATCATTATTGCGGGGATTAGCATGTGGATTGTAAAAAGGGTTTGTGTGACACGAGCAGAACGGAGCATTTTTGGGCTGTTGGCCCAAAAATACACCGTTTTATTTTTCTAATAAAAGCAAAAACACCATGCCCCTTCGGGTTGCATGGTGTTTTTGTAGGGAAATAAAACGGAGAAGGAGAGATTCGAACTCTCGAGGCACTTTCATGCCCACACGCTTTCCAGGCGTGCGCCTTCAGCCACTCGGCCACCTCTCCATTACCTCAGATAACTATATCAAATATATTCTAGAAAGATGGAGAGGTTGTCCATACCGTCAGAATTATAAGAGTATGGGCACCTCTGTGATCTTTACTCTATATTTGAATCACTAATTCTAGAATCTAACTATACAAAATCTTCCGCTGTTCACGAATCCGCGGATCTTCTAAATACTGATCATACGGAATCATTTGATCAATCACACCTTTAGGTGTTACTTCGACAATGCGATTCGCTACCGTCGATACTAAGGTATGATCATGCGACGAAAACAATATTGTACCAGGGAATGTTTCCATGCCCTTATTTAATGCTGAAATTGCTTCAAGATCTAAGTGATTAGTCGGCTCATCAAAAAGTAGCACATTGGCCGAGGTCAACATCATGCGCGATAACATGCATCTCACCTTTTCTCCCCCAGAGAGTACACGCACCGGCTTTAAACTTTCTTCACCCGTAAATAACATACGGCCTAAGAATCCGCGCACAAAATTTTCATCAGTCTCAACGGAATACTGACGCAACCAATCAATGATATTCAAATCGACATCAAAGAACTTACGATTATCTTTCGGGAAATACGCTTGGCTTGTCGAAGCGCCCCATTTGAACTGCCCTTCATCCGGAGTTAACTCCCCCATTAAAATTTGGAAGAATGTAGTCTTAGCCAAATCATTAGGACCAACAAATGCAATTTTGTCACCTTTATTGACATGAAAAGAAAACTTCTTAAACATCAATTGACCATCAATGCTTTTGGTAATGTTATCAACATGAAGTACATCATTACCTGCTTCACGTTCTGGCTTGAAACTAATAAAAGGGTATTTTCTCGACGATGGTTTGATTTCTTCGATGGTCAATTTCTCAAGCATCTTTTTACGGGAAGTCGCTTGCTTGGCTTTTGAGGCATTTGCCGAGAAACGGGCAATAAAGTCTAAAAGCTCTTTGCGTTTTTCTTCCGTCTTTTTATTTTGATCCCCACGTTGACGCAAGGCCAATTGGCTTGATTCTAACCAGAATGTATAATTGCCGGTATAAGACTGCACCTTGCCATAATCAATGTCACAAATATTCGTACAAATCTTATCTAAGAAATGGCGATCGTGAGACACCACAATCGCAATATTTTCAAAATTCGCTAAGAACTCTTCAAGCCATAAACAGGTTTCCACATCCAAACCATTGGTAGGCTCATCGAGGATTAATATATCAGGATTACCAAAAAGTGCTTGAGCTAACAAGACGCGCACTTTTTGTGACCCTTCCATTTGTTTCATTTCCAATTGATGCAAAGAACTATCAATACCTAAATCTGCTAATAATTTTGCCGCTTCTGTCTCGGCATCCCACCCATTCATTTCACCGAAACGGGCTTCTAATTCTGAGGCACGCAACCCATCGGCATCGCTAAAATCTGGCTTGGCATACAAATCATCTTTTTCCTTCATGACTTGATAAAGCTCTTTATGGCCCATAATGACCGTCGTTAAGACAGTAAAATCATCATAGGCATTCTGATTCTGGCGAAGCATGGATAAACGCTTCCCTGGAGGGCATGAAACAGTACCCGCTGTTGATTCAATATCACCAGAAAGGATTTTTAAAAACGTAGACTTCCCCGCTCCATTGGCACCAATAATGCCATAACAATTACCAGGGCTAAATACAACATTAGCTCCGTCGAAGAGAATACGTTTTCCAAATTGAAGTGAAACATTGTTAACTGAAAGCACAATAGACCTTTTTATCTAGTTAATGAAAGAGGCGAAATTATAGCATAAAGTGGTTAAAATGAGAAAAAAAACTATTATTCAGAGGAGTCTGCTGTAAGGAGAAACTAGAATAAATCTACTTTCTTAATCGTATAACCTGGAGAACACAGTTAATAGCTGAAATAATATTTTCTTCATGCATTGTTTGTCTCTATCTAGTTGTATAACTCGTAATAATACCCGTCGCGTATTCACCAACCTGTTGAGCATCATCAGCATCAACATCTTTATTATTATTCACATCTGCCATTTTAACTTGGCTATCTAACAATACAGTTGGATTTAACATATATCGTTTAATCATGACCGCGTCGTATAAAGTTACTCTCCCATTATCCGTCACATCCCCCGTTGCTAAGTTATTTGATGGCGGAATCTCTGTTGACTTAATTAAACCGATTTCATTAAATGGGATTGGCTTAAAACCTGTAGCAAAAACTGGTGACGTTGCCTTCAACCTAAAGTCATCAGAGAGAAAATTCTCAAATTGTGGATCTGCAGTGTAATTATTTGTTGGCGAATAAAATAAAGGTCCTTCAGGACTAGGATACATTTTATCTACAGTTGTATCCGTGTTATAAAAGATATTTGTTGTGACCGTGTTTCCTTTAGGTTCAGCGTCATCAATAACATCAATAGCCAAATCAGCTGGATCAAAAGTATATTTTGTTATCGTTGGATAATACTCGCTATATGGCGGCAATTTATAATTACATTTCCTTAATCGATTATAGACTTCTGTGGCTTGTAAAATATACCCGCCTTCACTGTATTTTCCTTGAGACGTAGTACCATTTAATAATATCTTATATTGATCAATAGTTTGAAACAACCAACCAACTGCATCACTATTTGCCCCTGGCTCTCCTTGCACATCAGAAACAATGACTCGATCAGAAGCTTTATACTCAAACATATTTGCATCATTTCCATGAGGACGAACTGTTTTAACAATGAGCGGATAAGAACCGTTAACCGAAACAGTACCAACACCTACATTCTCTATAGGAATACGAAAGTTCTTTGCTAAAATGTTATAGCTTGGCGTTCCCAAATGTAATGGAAAATCTGAATTAACGATGATATTATTCTCAAAAATATTATCTCTTCCTCCGTTAATTAAATATCCCACTCCTTCCACAGGATACAAGTCCTTAGGATCTCCTTTTAAACGATTAATAACATTTCCGTATGTAGTGACTTGACTTTGATCATTATCATAATAAATAGCTACAGCATGCAGGCGCTTCGTATTGTTGGTAAAATCAAACCCTTTAATATCATGAATATAGTTATGGCGAACTAATGAACCTCGAAATGTTCCGGGAGCATACCCATAAATCGCCCCTACATCCACTGTTTGCTTCGCTGTATCGTAGATCTCATTATAATCAATAATATAATTATTCCCTCTAAAGACAATACCCATGTGCTTACCATCATAAATCTTATTATAACGAACACGATTACCTACACCCGTGGAAGGCCCTGCTGTAAAAATAATAATATCCGTTCCTGACATATTAACACCTGCTCTATAAGAATAATCCCTTAACCCATACGCATAAATCTCATTGTTCACAATAAAGTTATAACCATTCTCAAGTTTTGTATCTACTCCACCAAATAATATGACCCCATTGTCATCAATATTATAAATCTTACTTCCCCATATACCGCTATGTTTACCTGAGACATATGCCCCTATGTATGCATTACGAATCGTTGAATTTTCAATTAAAATAAAAGAATTAGATTGATTAATTTTGACTGCAGTTCCGCGGACATTCTCAAATGTAATACCAGATAATGTAATATGGGATGCCGTACTTTCAAATGACACAAGCATGGGGGCGACAGATGCCACAACTTTTGAAGTTGACAAATCTGCTGGAGGATAAAAATACAACATTTTTGTTGAACGATCCAAATACCACTCACCTGGACTGTCCAATTCTTCTAAGATATTCTCATAGTAAAATGGACGCTTTTCTTGAAACGTCTCTGAATTCGCCACTCCATTTATAATCTTAGGTGCAGTCAATTTAAAACCGCCATTGGGATCAGCAACAGCACTTGTTAATTTTAAGTGAGTATCACGATGATCAAATCGCCAAGCCCCATGAACCCATATGTCATCTGCAGCGCTTAAAGGCTGCTTCCACCTACTGGGCCTCGTGTCTTCGGTTATAAAAGTATCTGGAACTCCCGCTGGCACAGATTTGATTTTAGTAAATCTAGCATACATATTGTTAGGGTCCAAATTAGGCCATCTCGCCATTATCATCGGTTTATCTTGAAAGAATAAATTCATCGCTGGTTGACGACTGGCAACAATCACATACGATCCGCTCACTGTTAAAACTCCAGGATCAATACTCAACGGAACTTGAACAATCTTATCTCTAATTAATGAACTAAAACGAGAATATACCGAAGAGGATGCCGGCACAGGAACAAAACCTTTTAATTCAACCCCACCACTCACTATCACAGATTCATTATTATAAGCACTGTATCGTATTGGATCTGTTGCTGTTCCACTATCAAGATTATTTAAAACAAATTGCGTTGTCCTAAAATAAGTACCTTGTCGAATATAAACTTGAACTCCCCCAGCATTAGCTGTTAATTTACCGCTTGTCTTTAGTGTTCTTATGGCGTTTCTTGCACCTTCAAAAGTAAGAAATGGTTTATCTATCGTTCCAGGATTAGCATCATTTCCATTCGTCGCTACATAAAATGTAAATTGAGGGGCTTTTCCTTTAGTGATAAAAGAACCTTGCCCTACAGCTGATTTATTACCCGCGCGATCTGTCGATGATACTTTATATAAATAAGTTGTATTAGGTTTAAGATTTAACAGTAATTGGGCATGAGGAATACCGTAGGCTAAATTTGAACTTGTTTTTATCGTTGACGAACCCTGCTCCCAATACTCAACATAACTGTCAGAAGGCTCCTTGGTCATCCAAACAATTTCCGCAGTTGTCTCACGCACAGCTGAACTCGTTAAATCTTCGATCACAGGAGGCGTTGTATCAGATCTAACTGAAAGATTAAAAACTATTTCACTTTCATTTTGCATACCAAATAGATCTTCACATCGAACATAATAGGTCATGTTATAACCCGGACTAAGATTAGGTATGTTTAAATACACTTTATTCTGAGCTACTGAATTGAATTTTAGCGACATGTCTGCAAATGATTTGCCTGATACATTAGCCGCTCTGCAATAGACTGGACGATCCGCATGCACAACAATATGCGCATAGCGGGTCCAATCTGGAAAAGGCATTAATGAAGGGTCGGGATAGACTTTTGTAACCTGTGGATTAGACGCAGGTATTTCGATTGAAGGATTATACAATCGAGCTATTTCAATCTTATTTAAAACCCTTGAATACAGACGAACTTCATCAATTAAACCGAAAAATACTTGTGAATTAGCCGTTGCCGAATTGGCACCGATATAACGATTCGCAGACAAACCCATCAAGTTATTTGTATAGGGTATTGAACCAGACGTTAACCCATCGACGGTTGCGGTCAAAAACTTTCCATCAAATGTCACAACTATATGATGCCATCCAGGATTTGTTCTAAAATCATACGCAACAATTCGTTGAGTGTACAACATATACACCCCATCATTCCGTATCGCGATATACTGAGCTTTATTTGCTGAATCACGATCTCCTGAAAAAAGAATTCCAGCCGCACCAAAAGGTTGTGGATTTGGTATCGGCATGACAGGGTTAATCCACATGGATATTGACCAAGTTGGAGAAGCAAATTTATTGGTCATCACATATTGTCCGCCAACTTGAGCTAGAACTGGAGAAGTTGTACTAGTCAAAAGCTGCATAGATGCATCAAACGCCAATGCTTTATCAAATTTATTAGAACTTATCCCGACGTTTCCCTCAATAATGACAGCATTACCAATTCGAATATTCGGGCCACCAATACCGGGATTATTTTTTAAAGGCGAGAAATCTTCAACTGTATTATTCGTATTTAGCGTATCAAATTTCCAATATCCCACCAAGCCATTAGACAATGTGTCCGCAGCCTTGGCATCGATGGATATTACACTCGCTAATAGCAAGAACGTCATAATTTTAAATGATTGTTTCCACATACTCAGTATCCTGTTCTCTCATTTTACTTAACAACATTAAATGCATTAATCAAACCTAAAGTATATTGGGCGACTAAATCTGCATCTGTATTATCAACTACACCGCTACTATTCACATCAGCCATCAAGATCTGCTTGGCTGAAAATAGTGATGGATCTCTTTGATATCTTTGAATCATGACTGCATCGTACATACTGATGCGCCCATTACCCGTCACATCCCCTTTGTCTTGAGGATCATCTGGCGGTGTTGTCTCTTTAATCAACCCTATTTCCTCAAAAGGAATGCGTTTAAACCCATTGGCATAGACGGGAGATGTCGCTTGCAACTGCAAATTATCTTTAGCAAAATCCACAAATAACGGATCACTGGTAAAGTCTTGAACAGGAATAATAAATTCCTTAGCAAGATTTGTGGCATACATTTTATTCATATCTCTTTCATAATTATTGAAGAGGATATTGCGGATCAATATATTCCCTTTAGGCTCCGCATCATCAACTTCAAACATGCGGCGTGTTAATGTGGGATAAAAATCTTTCCAAGCTGTTGCCGGATAACCATCACTACTAGGTGGATGTAAGGCCGTAATTGTATCTAGAGGGTCTAAATATTTATTTAGCGTGTTATAGGCGACCATGCTTTGTATCAGCGATCCCCCTTCAATATATTCGCCGCTTGCGGCTGTTCCATTTAAACGCAACGTATAATCGTCAACAACAGTAAATCCCCATGTCCCATTTGCGCCAGGAGCTCCATGAACATCATCAATAATAACGGTTGAACTTGCATTTGATTCCATCGCAAAATAATTGGCATGTGGGCGAGCTGTTTTTATCTCAATCGGTGTTGTATTCGTGGCATCAATAATAGGGATACGGTACAATTTGGCTGTGAATGTCAATGCAGGAGCCCCAATATGGTAAGGCTCATCGGTATTGACCATGATATTATTCTCAAACGTATGATCACGCCCACCATTGATCAAATAACCAACGTTATCAACAGGATGCTTATTAGCTCGGCCTGAAACTCGGTTGATCACATTACCATATACATCAATCCCATCAACATCATTATCAACATAAATTCCCACAACGTGTAATGATGGGTAATTAGTAAAATCAAATCCCTTAAGGTCATGAATATAATTATGGCGGACTAAAGAACCTCGTGAAGTCCATCCACCAATCATATAAATGGCACCAGCATCAATCACATGTGTTGCAACATTATAGATATTGTTATAGTCTAAAAGATAATTATTACCTGCTGTTACAATACCATAGTGAGGGCCATTGTAAATTTCATTATATCTAACTCTATTCCCCACACCACGGCTAGGTCCCAATGTTAATGTAAAAGTATCCACCCCAGATAAATTTACAGCTGCACGATATGTATAATTGCGTTGACCATAATCATGAATTTTAGTGTTCACAATAAAGTTGTATCCACCTTCGAGGGTCTTATCAACGCCTCCATATAAAATAACCCCATTATCTTCCATTTGATAAATCTCGCTGCCCCAAATCCCATTATGTTTCCCCGCAATATAAGCTCCCATTGAACCATTGCGAATGACAGAATTCTCAATCATATTAAATGATGTATCTTTTTCCATACGAATAATGGTGCCCCGAGAATTTTCAAATGTTATACCCGATAAGGTGACATTCGAGACATTTCCTTGGAATGACACTAATATTCCTGTCAATGAGACGTATGTTTTCGATGTGCTCAAATTAGCTGGCGGCCAAAAATACAATATTCCAGTCCCTCGGTCAAGATACCATTCTCCTGGAGCATCCAATTCTTCTAAAAAATTCTCATAATGAAACGGGCGTCCCGCTTCAAACTTATTGGTAAAATCACCAGGGGCAGTGATCCTATAACCCCCTCCTGGTTCTGCTGTTAAACTCGTTATCTTTAAGTGCGATGCACGATAATCCAAAAACCATGCCCCATGAACCCAACCATCACTAATAGGTTTCACCCATCGATCTGGTCGATTATCTTCTGTAACAAAAGCACTAGTTGTATTGGCTGGCACTGATTTGATCTTACTAAAACTCGCATAAAGATCTGCATTGGCATTAGGCCAACGCGCTAAAGTCATCGGCTTATCTTGAAAATATAATGTCAGGGGGGAATCTAATGTTTTAATGAAAGCACCACTTATTTTTAGTTCACCAAAATTTGTAATACCCTTCGCTTTCAAATCAATTTGAAAAATATTTGGTAACACTGTCGCATCAATTTTACCTGTTGAATTTGTTGCCGCAGTAAACCCTGTTATTTCCCTGGAGCCTGTAATAATAACTTTTTCATTGTTATAGGCTTGATATCTAATAGGGGCCACAGTTGTACCTGAATCGTCATTGGTTAAAATAAAAGCACTTGATCTAAAATAAATACCCCCTCGTATTAATACCTGTATGCCACCTGCTGGAAGTCCCCGAGCTCTTACAGCGCGAATAGTATCGCGCGCCTTCTCAAGAGTCAAAAATGGTGTATCAATAGTTAACCCATTGTTTGTATCATTCCCTTGAGCTGAAACATAATACGTTAATGCGGCTGGCCCTCTTGTCTTAAAGGTTTTTTGTTCAGCGATTGTTTTATTACCACTGGTATCAGTTG
>JACCDG011512081.1_pt1 | contig 29565 bp, 59 predicted proteins | sample 7442471 | NCBI WGS metagenome assembly JACCDG01 (sample SAMN15323444, study PRJNA562643) | freshwater metagenome | isolation source: river surface water | place: USA:Blue River Watershed | collected 2017-08-17 | reverse complement strand
GTCCACACAGCCATGTTACTCGCGCTCCATGCTGGCTGCTTCAGTGATAAGTGCTACTAGTTCTTCAACTGAGCTACACATAATCTTAGTGTTAGCCCAATCATCGTCCTTGTTACGACCGCCAATTTCTAGCATGAAGCCGTTGTCGTACATGTTAACAGTAAAGTTGTCGTTCACTTTTGCAAGTTTATCTGAAATCTTAGTTACCTTAGCCACAGTGGCACTCCTTTTGTTAGATTAATAATTTAAGTATATAACACTTAAGTTTACTTGTCAACGCCTTTTTCTAAGCCAAACGGAATATAATTATACCATGCACGTTCGTGGAAGTAGTATAAAATAGTTTTTGTAATTACTTCAAAGCCACCAATGGCTGCGCCAATCGCTAGCGATCCTGTAAAGAACCAACTGATTAGAATTGTATCCAGTGTGCCTAGAATACGCCATGTGATAGCTTTAGCAATGTGTCGTCTACGTCCTACCATTATAACTTGCCATCCTTTCTCATCTGTTCGCGAATCTTTGTAGCACTAATGTTATGGATAGCATCATCAAATACTTCTTGTTCGATCTTGTAGCCTACGTCACGGCCATATGTAATGTTCATAATGTTTGGTACAGGATAGATCCTGAACTTACCTGCAAACTCGTATAGTTCTTTTTCAATGTTGGTAGCAATATCATCCTGCTGCCAAGGATTGCTTTCGGTGATAGGCATATCGCGAATTAAGATAGCAACTTGCCCATGCTTGGCTAATGCACGTTCAAACAGCGCACGATGCCCGTGATGAAATGGTTGGAATCGACCCAGCATCTGTGTGGTTGGTAGTTTGGGTTGGAACTCATGATCTTTAATATCAACTGCTAGCAGTCTAGCCCAATGTTCAACCCATTCATCAGTCCACCATTCATCAGCAGTGATTTCCATATCAACATTAGCTGGCGCTTCAAACATCTTGTTTGTATCTTCAAAGCGTCCTTCCTTGATAGTGTTCATCCAGATAACATAGTCGCCTCTGAACTCATCACGCAGTGCTTGTGTAGGGCAAACAAAGTCTGCAATACCGTAGCGACCTTTAGCTACACTCTTGCGAGTAAAGTCTTGCATACGCTTCATTTGACGAGCACGACCTTCAGGACTGAAATCCCAGTCTTGAAACTGCTCGCGTACACTGTCAGCATTGTACCAATCAGCATTACCTAGTGTTTCAACAAGTCGCTTGGCCAGAGTTGTCTTCCCGGAGCCTGGCAGTCCGCATAGCAAAATACGCTTCATAGTTTTACCTTAAGAAAATAATATAAACAATTAACACATACGTTAAGGAATGTGCCATTTGATCCAAGCCAAATGCATACCAGTATCTTGTTTCACTGGGTGCAGCCTGCGTCTTAACATTCCAATTGCTCTTAACGTAATCAATATGATAATGTGCTACAGCATCCACCAAACCAAACAAGACTGCAAACAGCCATAGGTTTGGTAGGCAAACGACAATAGCAAGGAATGTTAAAAATCCATGTATGCTGGCGTGGCTTATGCCACCAGGGCCAGCGTAGATATGTTTGTCTTTAAACATGAAAGCACGTTGCAGAAAGAAATCTGCAACGGCATGCTTAACCAATAACAGTGTTACAAGTAAAAGCATTGTTTCCATTTTTATAAATCGCCAGCTTTGCGATTCTCGCTGTAGTGTACATCAAACTGTCCACCTGGATAACGTGCTTCTAGTTTGCGAACATTTTCTGCGATTACATCATTGGGATCTAAATTTAATGCACGGCAAGCATTGACCCAATACCACATAATGTCGCCGAGCTCGCGCTTCATATGGAACACTGTGTCATCATCAATGGACTTACCTTGGAACAGAATCTTCTTAACAATTTCCTGCAACTCACCACCTTCGCTGCCTAAGCCAATGGCCGCAGTCATCAGCAGTGCTGGATTGAATACTGGCGATTCTTGGTTGCGTAGTTCTTCGATACGTTTGTGCAAGTGATCGTAATTGTCTGATTCTTTGCTGGTTACTGCTTGTACAAATTTCATGTACCTGTTTAAATCAACGTTCATGTTACCTCTGCTGTGTGTTGAGTTGTTCTTCGAGTGCGCGAATGCGCTGGTTCATTAATGTTAATATTCTACTGCTATCAGCATCTAGTGGAATAGCTTGGCTAGTGATAGCTAGCTTTTCTAAGTCATCAATCTTGTCATTGAGCTGTGCAATAACAATATCTTTTTGTCGAATCACATCTAGTAATTCGCTTTTGGTCATTTGTGTTGTGCTTTTTGTAGTCATAAAAAATGTGCTCTGTTACTAGTGTATAGTATTTACAGAACACATTTTTTCTTTAGTTGGAATACTGAGTTAGTCCCAATAAACTTGTTTACTATAACTACGCTGTAGGTCTCTGGTATCTGCACAAAGATATGAAAAAATACGATACAGCTTAATAAGCACGGCTAAAGCACGGCGCATGCTTGCTCCTTTCAATTGCACAAAGGGTAGCATACAAGCTGGTCCAATACTTACTCTCTGGGAATAGTTCGGCTAGTCGTTCCACTACAGTGAAGCGGCTCATGATTAGGCCTTTGGTGTAAGTTTCTTAAACCATTCAGTTGTGGTCTTTGCTGTTTCTTGAGTTTTGCCCCAAGTATAACCAGCCATTGCCATGCCAACTGTTTCAAAGTTGCTAAGAGCAGCCTTAGTGTATTCAGTTTGTGCTTCAACGAACTTGTTTAGGTGACCAGCTAGTGCCGCATCGAATACTGTGCTGTCTACAAATTTCTTCTTTGCAGTTTGAACTGCGTCTACGGTTTGATTTAGATAATAAGCTAACATTTTGGATTCCTTTCCTTAAGCGAATTGTTAGAGTACTGAAAATATAAAAGCCCATGTAAGTGTTAACATTGATGATAACCCTACAAAGTGACCTACTCTACTTACTAGTACCACTTTATCTGCATGTGTCATGTATTTCTCCTCGTACTGACAGAGATTTGTGCCCTTTTGGCGCACAGACTTATTTATGCTGCACCGCAACAAAAATTAAATTTTACGGCTTAGATTTATTTCTTTGGCTAATCTTTGAGCCAAAATAAAACTATATGTTATTAGCGGAATAGTATTTGTGAGAGTATCTACCACTGCCCATCTGACGTTAGTAGTATCTGGATCGGAATGCCCTAGATTAATTAAAAATGCTCGCACATCTTATTTATTGCCAAAGAAATTGCCAGCCTCGTCCAGGTCCGTGCGTTAGTTTAGTTGCCGGCTTTAGGTCACCCAGCTGTAGTTTCATCCATGCTAGGTCTTCAGACTTGGTGAACACACCATATATTCGTGTGTAAGTTCTACTGGTTTTGTAGTAGTTGTCGTCGCCGCTTTCTTGCACTACTTCGTTTTTAACTTCGAGGTCCATGTAGATTCCGCTAGAAGCTTTCCACATTTCTACATCTAATTTTAGATTGTGCAATGCTTGCTGAAATAGATCAAAGCCCATTTCGTGTACAAGACTAGGATTGCGAGATTTTAAAATCTTGTTCTCGTCTTTGCGCTCGGTGGCTAATATATAATCTTTGTCTAAATCTACCAATAAGAAATGGTATACAAAGTCAATCAACTTTCTCTACTCCAACGTTGCATTTCTTTAAAAAGTCAACACCGTCTGAACTGCGATAATCGTGCTTATAGTATACTTGCTTGATTCCACTTTGGTAGATTAGTTTAGCACAATCCAAACAAGGACTGTGTGTAACAAAAATACTAGAGTCTTCACCACTTTCTCCACAGCGAGCAAGTTTAGCAATAGCATTTGATTCTGCGTGAAGTACTTCGGGTTTAGTTTTAAGACGATATCGGCCTTCCACAATGTTACCGTCGGCATCGAGATAATGCCCAGTGTACGGCCAACCTGCTTCAATCTCTTCTGGGCTAAGCCAGCCGCCACCACTGCACCATTCTACATCTTCGCAGTTGTTATCCCAACCTGCTGGCATACCATTATAGCCAATACTGATGATGCGATCGTCCTTGACAACGATCGCACCAACCTGTAGTCTTACTGCGCTACTTAACTGTGCAAAGCGAGCAGCCACATCCATGTATGCCTGCTTGAACTTTGCTTTCATCAAAAGGCCTTCCAGTAGTCATAGCTCTGTGCTCGCTCACGAGTAAGCTTCAGCTGATCGCCACGACTGTTGATGTACAGGAACTCACCAGTATCGCCATTGATGTTGCGTAGATCAGTGGGCTCAAACTCTGCTGTACGGTAGTCATCGTTGTCGCCATCTTCGTCGAGCTCGTACTCGACTGTAATAACACGATGGCTCAGAGGGTTGCTCTTCCAGAACTTGTCGTAGAGATTGCTTTCCTTAACAGGCTTCTTGTCCACAACAAGATCAACCTTGAACTTACCGCCGCCATTGTCATTGTCATACTCGGGCTTGGCGTTTAGCATTTCCATTGCTTCCTGGGGGCTTTCACCGTAGCGGTTCATGTCCTCAACTAGTGCCTTAAGCATGTCAAAGTTGAACTCAGTGAACAGTGCCGCAATCTTGCAGATCTGTGAAATGTACTTTTGTTCCTTAAGATTCTCGGCGCAGTATTCAGTGATAAACTCTGCGGTTAGACCTTTGAAGTCCAGCATGTAGAAGATACGACCAGGACGGTTACGCATGTGGCGGTCAATGCGCCACTTGTCGTTACAAGTTAGAACGAACAGCTTCTTGCTAGGGAACACACCATCCAGCAGAGTCAGAATGCTTTCCTGCTCTTGGCTGTCATAAACCTTTTCAAACTCATCAAAGAGAATAACGCAAGGCTGTTCAATGTCTTGGATCAGCTTGTTGAACGCATCGCCGTGCCAACTGTTGTTGATAACGATTGTGGGCATACCCTGCTTTGCACCTTCGATGCAAAGGTTCTTGGCCAGCAGAGTCTTACCACTGCCCTTTTCACCAGTAAGCATTACGCCGGTGCTGGTTTCACGATCAGCGAAGGTACGTAGAATACGATCTGTGTTGCGTAGTGTGTCACCGTAGTAACGATCAAGCGGCTTGAAGCTATCAATATGCTCTAGGAACAGATTACCAAACTGATCTGCTTTTACAATAAAGTTACCGGGAGGTAGCTGTTTGTGAATATCCAGAGATTCCTCTGTTGCTACACGATAGCTACTGCCATTCTTAAGAAAGTACGCCACTTTTTAAATCCTTAAATATGTTTCTGTATTTTCATTATACACGGAACAGTTAACTTTGTCAATTAGTTTTTGCGTTCACGTTTGATATTTTCTGCTCGCCAAACACGTTCACGTAGATTACTGCTACTGAAACTATGATCTCTGCTGTTAAAGATCAATTTGATGCCACGTTCATGACAGATATTGCGCCCAGTAAACTCTTTGTCAGCATACTCAACACCAAGTATACGCACATCAATTGGTAGGGTTAGGAGAATATCTTCCAAATCCTTTTCGGTTTGGTAAACCACAATCTCATCCACAAAACGACATGCACTTACTTGAATTTGTCGTTCTACAATGCTTTGCACTGGAGGATTTTTTGAGTCAGGTCGGTCGATGGTAGGATCTGTTTGCAGTCCTACAATCAAATAGTCGCAGTGGTTTTTTGCTTCGCTGAGCATAGCAATATGTCCAGCGTGAAACAAGTCAAAGGTACTGAATGTGATACCAATAACTAGGTCTTGTTCTTTAAGTTGTTTAATTTTGTTGAATATCATTGTTACGCTTGCCTCGCACAAGAACTTTAATTACTTCCAGGTCACGCATAGCATCTTCGAGAATAGGATACTGCTTGGCTAATTCTTCCAGTTCCTTTTCTTCCTGCATCTTCTTGCGAGCCCATTCAATAGCTTCTATCATTCCAACATCCAAACTAATATTTGTATATGAATTTGAAGCAACACGCCAGCTTGAACCGTCAAACACTTCAATCATGTTATTGTTGTAGCGCATTTGTCCTGCCGGAATAGCAGTACCGGGTTGCGATGGCTGTAGATAAAATTGAGTAGAGTTGCCGCCTTGTACTACAATACCGGGGCCTCCTGAAATATTTTGTATCATATTACATGCTTAGTTTTTCGCTGATGAATACACCAGTAAGTGCTTCTTCTAGGTTATCCTCATCACGAATCAAATAGGTGTTCTCGCGATGTCGATCAATCTTACCATTGTACTTGCTCACAGTTACAATGTGTCCGCCGATAGCCTTTTCTAGACGCAGTGTGATACGCTCATCGCTGTGACGGTTGTGACGGTCTTCGGCGTAATCACGCGACGGTGCTACTTCAAGTCCATCAAGTTCGTTGCGGCTATTTTCCCAAGCCTCACGGCACCATTGTGCAAATTTTCTTTTAAACCATCCCATCTTTTTTCCCTTTGCTCTTGCTCGTTTTATGCTTTTCTCGGCGATTTGCTTTCCGCGTCTAATCTTTGCGCCACTCGTATATGCTGTTGCCGGTCCTAAACTTGACATATTCGCTACCATCCTCGTTAATCTTATCTTCTAGTATTTCTGTAATCACAGTTGTCTGCCACCAATCCTGTGCAGTAAAACTTCGCGCATAGACACTGCCCACACGCATCACATAGCCAACTTGTGGTCGTGCATCGTGTACATATTGCACATCAACCACCTTACCATTCTCATCGTAGCTGGGTACAAGCGCCATACTCATGCCGCCACTGTCTCCGCGACGGTCACGTTCACGATACATCCAATAGGACATTATAGGCTCCTACCGATCGTACGCCAAAAGAACTCACGTAGCTCTTCATCAATGTTTTGATTTAGACGTTTCTTTTCATACATCTTATAAACTAATTCTTTGGTGTTTTCGGGATTATCCCAACCATCGGCCTGAATGTTTCTGCTTTCAAGCTCTTCGAGTAGATCCTCATCGCTGAAGTCGTCCATATCTACTTCTACTTCTACTTCTGTATAAATTGTACGGTATGCCATTTTACATTGTCTCCAGCCATTCAATTCTAAAGTCTTCGGGGTCATCTACCAGCATGTGTGGTTTTACTTCGGTCCACTTTCCGTCTATTCTGATTTCAATTTTTGTGTTATAGATTAGCTCATGATCTACTTTACGATCAATATCGTCCAGTAAGCCAATACGTTTCATAGCTTCTAGCCGATTCCAACGCTGAAACTCGGGGCTTTCTGCCATCTTAACAAATGCATCACGCTTGTTATCGTGCTGACTGCGGCTAGCTTCACTGTAGCCATGTGCGCCACTGGGTCGATGCATACAATGTACTGCACTAGACGTTTTATTACGCTTTTGTCCACCGGCACCAGTACCACGAGTATAACTCCACTCGCAGTCGTTTTTGGTTACACTAAAAAGAAGTTTACGCTCTTTCATTGGGGTCTTTTTTCTCATATGCGGAAAAGCTAGGTACTACTTCCATGTATATAGTATACAGCTTAAAATTATCTTTGTCAATCCATAGCTTAACTGTTACTTCTTCGCCGGCTTGCCATCCTTCCCAACCATCGTGGTTACTCCAATAGTCGTCGGCTATTTCTTCAGCTAACCACTCACGTTGCCATTCAGAAGTTAAATCGTAGCTTTTACCGTTGTTAAACAACCACGCATCCTCGTAGGATCCGCAACAATCATCTACATCGTAATAGTAAGCAGTCATTATGCTCGAATCTCGTTTAGGAAGTATTCCATTGTAGCTGGACCTAAGGTTCTTAGTTCTGCAACTAATTCTTGAACACGATGTTGCTGCCAACCTTCAGCAATACTACGAGTTTTATCACTGCGAATTACATCAGCAACAAAGCCGTTGATACTGCCGTACTTTACAGCCTTTTCGATCCACGCATGATTTACTTTCATACTTTTGGAGTAATCGAAACTCCAGCCGTCTTTGTGTTCAATCTTAGCACAAGGTTCGTGTTTGCGATTATAACTGTCTGGGCCACCCATGCAACTTAGAACAGTATAAGTGTCGTCTTCCTTATCGGCATCTACTACAATAAAATAAGGGCAGAACATTTCCTGCCAGTAGTCGCCGGGCTGTGGATCGTCTAGTGCATCAATGTTACGAGCATCTTGCGCTCTTGTTGCGTCGGTTTCAAACAGCATTTAATATAACCTTATTAAGTACACCAATTAGCATTCCGATAGCAGGAATGAGCAGTAAGCTAAGACCAAACACTACTAAAAGTGTTAGTACAAAGCTCACTGCTCTCCAAATCATGCTAAGTTACTTGCCTACGTTAACAATGCCCTTAAAGTCGTAGGGCACAACAATGGTCTGAACCTTACCAGCCTTAACTGCTTCTGCAAGAGTAACCAGTGCAGTGGCTTCCATGTACTTGGTAGCACCGGCGTTAGCATTAAGTGCCGCAATACGTTCAGCTTCTAGCTTTGCAGTCTTAACTTCGACTTCCTTCTGCTTCATCTCATTCTGAGCACGAACCAGTGCATTAGCACTTGCTACAATGCTTTCAGCTGGAGTGATCTGACGTACCAACACCTGCGAAATAGTAATTGAGTTACCTAGCTTTTCTTCGTTGAGGCTCTCAACAATTTCTGCGCGGATAAGATTCTCAATCTCTGCACGATTATCTGCCATCTTCAGTGACTCGTACTTACGTGCAACCTTGTAGGCGGCATTACGAGTTAGCTGGAAGATGTAGTTGTACATCAGTAGCGTGTCACCGTCTTCGGTCACAGCATGGAAACCACGGTTTTTAGTAGTATAGATTTCTGCAACACTAGTTGGGTTTACACTGTAGACCACACTCATGTCAAAGTCTGCTACAGTTGAGTTGTCAGATGCAAGCGGAGTCATATCCTTGACATCAACCTGTACATCCTTTACTGGGAATGTAAGCACATCGCCAATAATGGTTTGATTAAACGAACCCGGGAGAAGCTCGCCTTGCTTGACCTGCTTGTCAAAGCCAACGCGAACACCTACTTCACCGGTTTCAACTCGAGTACAGCCCGTTGCGGCAAAACCTAGTGCAATGACGATCGGGGCAATTAGAAAACGCTTCATACTTAAATATCCTCTTAGTTAAAACAAAACAACCATTGCAACAATTACCAGCATTGCTACAATACTACATAGTATACTGTACATTAGAGTTTTTGTCAACTCTAGTTTTTCTTTTCCTGTGAGTGCAATAAAACCTTTAATGCCTAGAAAAAAACCTACAAATAATAAAAGAAATAACGCTAATGCTCTAATCATCCAAAACTCTCCATACTTTCGATTACTCCATCGATAACAACAGCACCCCAAAGAGTACCACCTTTTCCAGCACCGCCGTCCAAGAATACACTAGTGCCACCTTGGCTGTTGGTGTAAACTGTGGGCTGGTCCTGAAACTGATCAAAAATTGGCTCGTCCACAAACGGCCTGGGGTCATGTCCCACAAACACAGTACGACCTGCTGGAACATGATCGGTCCAGCTGTATGTGCGGATGGGGTACATCTGACCACGATATTCGATCTGCTTGCTATTGTCTGTTGTGCTGTACATGAACACATCACGAACACTACGATTCACAACGCCAGTTTCCCAAAACTTGGGCAAAACACCTGCGTGGCAGATCAGCATACGATCAATTTCGATGTGTGTTTCTGCATGCCCCATCAAACGCACAAATGCATCCTGGAAGCTAGGGTCACGTTCAAAGTGATCTAATGTGGCTTGGTTAGGCCATGCAATATGCACATTATGACCCTGTGTCCAGCGCCAGATCTTCCATTCGTGGTTGCCCCAAGTGAGGCGGGCACCGCGAGTATCAACTTCTTGTTGCATAAGATTAACAACAAGATCACCTTCGTGGTTGTTATCAATAAGGTCTCCTACGCTGATTAGCGTAAGATCGTTGTTTCGCGCAAAATTAACTGCCCGCTCAAATGGGGCAAAAACAGCGTGAACATCACCAATGATTAAAAATCGTCCCGTCATAGTGCTATTATAGCAAAACAGCACAGCTATGTCAACCTATTATTTTTGATAAATACTGTTAGACTAAGTTTGGAGATGCCTGTGGCTGAAGTTAAAAATTACGGATTAAGCGGTGTTCATCGCACACTGCAATTGGGTAAGCAAGGTCCTGTTCTTGTGGGTAATGCTGATACGGATAGTTTTACCGTTACGCTACAAGACGCGGCGACCCTAACAACAATGGGCGGGGCTAACGCATCTAGCCCAGAACATTTTATTACCAAAGCACAGCTGGATGTGGTTTACACCGAAGCACAGTTTCTTGCTAACGTAAACTACAACGACAGTAGTCCAGTCCTGCTGGGCAACATCACTGCTGGTACCAAAACAATTATCACTACGTTTGAAGTTGACACAGTATTTGATGGTAATGCGGTAATAACAGTTGGTACCAGCGACGATAATAGTTTGCTGATGAGCGACAGTTATGCGGAAATTGAAGTAACAGGCAGTTATCAAACCACAGGTTTATTCGAGTTCGCTAGCGATACTAGCCTAAACATTTATGTTACACAGGGCGGTGCGACAGCAGGTACCGGTAAGATTATAGTAAGTGTAGTTGATGGCCCTGTTGTTAACGGTGGCACCATTAATTATGGTGGCGCAGGCAGTAGCACAGGAAATTTTGTTTTTAATGGCGATACTTTAGAGCTGTCCGGAACCGGCGGTAATGATATGTATATCAAATCCCCAGACGATTTGCATCTTGACGCACTCAATGATGATATTATACTACGAGCCGAAGACGACATTAGACTGCGAACAGGCTATAATTTTACAGATGATACTTATGACTATGAATTAAGATTCAACGACTCTGCTGAGCTAGTGTTTTATAACGGTAGTACCAGTAACAATCACGGTCGTATTGTTATGAATACAGACATCGTCACTAGCCAACGTGTATTGTCCGTTTTTGGCGAGGAGCGAGTTCATATTATTGCTAACGCTGAAAACAGCGAAGAAATTTGGAAATTTGATAAAGACGGTAACTTGACATTGCCAGTTGGTGGTGACATCTTAGACAGTAACGGCAATAGTGTAATAGATGCACCAACTGCGATAAGTGAACTTACTAATGATGCAGGTTATATTGTTAGCAACACTACTGGCATCACTGGTGCAGATCAAGTTACTAATATAGTAACACTAACACAAGCCGAATACGACGCTATTACGCCAAATGCATCAACTGTTTATTTTATTGTAGGTTGATATGAAGCTTGGTTCATCTAATATCAATGCTGTGAAGCTAGGAAGTCAAACAGTTGGGGCCATTTATGTGGGCAGTAACAGGATCTATCCTTCTGCTAGTGCATATACATGGTTTGAAGCATTTGGCACCACTTCGGCGATATCAACAACACAATATGTAGGTGCTACTAAAATCTACGCAGAATCATCCACTTATGATGTTCCGGGTTTTCAAAATGCTGTGATACGGATCAATAATGTTGAAATAGTTAACACTGCTCAGCGTGGGCATACTATGGCTGTATTATCGCCTACTGGCAGCACAGTAAGCATCACTAGATATGATACATACGGCGATTCAAACGCAGCAACATCAATGGCAAATGCTCTCAACGCTGTGTCGGCTGGAAACATAGTGGTGCTGGTTGTTTATGATGCTAGTAGTTTAAATGCTACTGCTCGTAATGCGATTAATAACAGTTATGGTTCTACTAACTCTAATACATGGACGTCTTTTCGACGTAGCCATATTCTTATTGGTACTAAAGACTAACCAAGAGCGTATAAGGACTTTAAAAGCCGCCTATTCTAGCCTGCATACCTTTTAGAACTTCAAAACAAACAGCATTAAAGTCTCTATCTTCTATGTCGTGTAGTTCACGCATACGATCCACAGCACTACGCACCGCAACCAGCGGATCGCTTTTACCCTGCTTCATATGCGACCAAACAAATCCGCCTTGTCTGAATTCTGCTTCATCTAGGATAGCTCTAATAATTTGTTCGTTCATTGAAATAAACCCTCTGTGTCAAAACTTATATGCGGAAAAGGTTCTTCCCATATAACAGGTCGATGTAGCTTGCCAACTTGTAGATTCAAGTCAGCATGGTTATCTTTGATATCTTCAAAGTAGGTTAGTTTAAAATTATATTTTTGATAAAGCCCGCTGAGGAATATCAACTCTCGCTGCAATCGTCGTGTAATAGTTTCTAGGCGTAGTTGATCAATGTTTTTTATAATTAACGACTCGTTGAAGTTGTCTTGCCAAGTATGCGGAATAGTTGTTAGACGATCAGGGTTTAGTAAGTTTTCGTACTCGTATGCAACATACATGCTTTTAAGCTGACTGTTAAAGTTGCGTCTAATTAGAATTTCAACATTACTGGCAGCATCAAACAGCACTGACTCTAAGTCTGTTATATTAGTTTTAAAAAAATGACTTGGGAAAATTTTAATTACACAATGATTATCACTGCCTAAAAACATCTTCATAACATCAACCAGAGCCTTTCTATGATGTTCTTTTAATTCGTCGTGAAAAATCTCATTCAAAAAAGTAGCCTTATACTTCCTTGAAAGCACAGTGCCGTACCAAGTAGAACCAGATCGCGCAGTGGACAGTAAAATATTAATCATCTTGGGCTGTATCTATAATGCGATAATAGTAGCTCAATGAACTGATCTTCGCCGCCGTGTACGTTTTCTATCCATTCACTGGGTGCTGTATCATCGGCATCGTCGCTGACATATTTGTAGCAATGAAAGTCGACCCCAAACTGCTGACATACATATGCTAGTGCATAGCTTTCCATGTCAACTAAGTTTACTCGGTCTCCGTACAACACATCATCTAATTCTGTAGGATCTGTAACAAAATGATCCTGTGTACTGCAACACAGATGGTCGGTGCCAGCTAACCATGCATCGACTTCAATCATAACTTTGTTTGGCAGATTAACCGAACAACTGCGAAAGTCGCTTTCGATAAACCGGTTCACAGGATATAGTTTTCCCTTGCTAACACCTTTGATACCTCCTGCTGTTCCGTAATTAATTACTCGATGTGTATCTGGATTTTCTGTGAGATAACGTGCTAATGCAGTAGCGGCACAGATCTTTCCTACACCGGTGAATACAATTGGTCCTGTGGAAAGAGTAGGAAGTTCCATCTCTAGAGCAGTTACAATTACTGTTCCGTTGTTATGATTTAATAGCATTGTCATTTTGAATAGTACCTATCGATGTAATCTAACATCACGTTTCTAAATTTTGTAAATAAACTACTACTGCGATTTGCCAGTAGATTTTTGTTGTATTGAACTTTTTCTCTAACAGAATTTAAATTATCTACTAGCACACTTCTATCGAATGCCTGTGCTTGTTTAGCAATCATTTCAGATTTGGTAAACATTGATTCAACTGTGTCAAAAGAATAGTCAAACAGCTCGTCATAGATTTGGAACCCAAACTCATCTTGTAATAGCTTATTGTACCCAATACAGCCGTTCGCAATAAATGGGTGACAGTTAAGCAACGGGTGCATGGTCTTGTCAGTGAAGAACATAATGTTATCTGCGTGATAGCTTTCCGACACTAAACTAATACAAGTAGAGTTATATAGTGCTTCAGGATGCTGTCTTACATTAACATTAAATACCAGATCCTCGTGTAGCTGTATTTCCTTGAATGGCTTATCAGACAAGCCTTCTAACATTTTGTTTAGATCTACAGGATCAACATTGTACACAGATCCACGATGCTCTAGTGCCTCTCTGATTAACTTTGCCTGGCGCTCATTAGGGCCCTTATACGAAAACAAGCAATTACCTAGTTTGTATTTTTCGTGCAAATAATAGTGCGGCACATATTTTTCTAGTCTACAATTATAACTTAGATGGTTGAAATCGTAAAGTTTCTTTTCTGGCTTTTCTAAATTAACTTCGCCGTGACACAAAAATCCGCTCATCACTGTACTAGTGTTTCTAAATACCATTACAGGGAAAGGCATCCAACGCGGATTTTCAATGTGGAAATCACAGTCGTAGCCTGGCCAGCCTACATCAAAAAAGAATGTGTTTGGATATCTATCCAGTGGACGGCTCACTTTATCAGACAAATACCCATAACGAATTTCTGTTAAGCTGGAAGCAACAAACTTGTCAAATTTGCTAGCATAGAAGTCTAGCACAGTATCTGTGTGTGCTGACCCAACACTTTCCATATCAACTACAATCATGCCCTGTTTAGGATCATCGGTCCATTCCCATGGGATAGAAAGTTCATTAAGCAAGTCGTGAAACTGGTATCGCCCTGTTTGCCACTCTTGATATATGCCGTTTGGTACAAACTTCTCGTTTATCTCATCGTAGCAAAGTTTCTTTCCCGGGAAGCTATCATAATATAATTTTACCGGTTTCATATAATTCCATTACCATTGTCGTCTGTTAAGAAGTAGCTTCTAATTTTAGGTGTATTTTTTACAATAGCATCTATAAAGTCTTGGGGACTTTGAAAGCTATGACTAATACATTCACCCAGTGGATGTCTACCTGGTGTATACTTTGGATCGCTTAGATCAATGTATTCAGCTGCATTGTTTCTCTGCAACCAGTTTTCGTATTCTTGTTTGAAACGAGCAGCTGACTCGCGATCGCGATTGGTCCATAGATAGCTTACCCACGGTTTTAATTCCCATTGTGGACTAACCATTTTACTTTGTACCAATTCAACATCGTTGGTGCAAAAGCAATGAAACAGGTCTTTGCCTACAGTACTAAAGTCCAGCCACAATGTGCCCGGAGTCTCAACAAGTGTGAAGTCAGCATAATCTTCTGGTTGTAGATGAACAGTTGTACCTGGTGGCTCTTCCCACTTAAGTGCTGTAAAATAAAATGGCTCTACGCCTTCTAGATATGTTTTAATATCACCGGGTATCTTCTCATTGTAGTGTACAATAAGATTGATACTCTGTAATGCCAACCAAAGACTTTGCCAAGTGTCCGGAGGTATATGTAACTCTCCGGCTTCACGTCGATCGGTAAGATCCTTCATGATTGTTTCAAAGTCTTCATGTAATCTGTTTAGCTTGTCTATTTCAACTGTGTCTAAATTATTTTCATTTAGCTTTAGTGATTCACTAATTGTGTTTCGTGTAAAATCACAGTTGTTAACAAAGTCGATACGCCGATTCATAACACGATAGCTTTCTAGCACACGTTCTTCAGTTACGTGACTATACAAATCATAAACTGTAGTATACTGAAAAGGATTCTTACTTTTTCTTGTATTAATAATTGCCTGCAACTTGCTACGATATATTTCAATCCATTTTTGTGTAAGTGGCAAGTCGTTGAGTTGCCAGCTTATAACCTGCGTACCAGGTGCTTTACGTAACCAGTTTGGTTGATAACAAGTAAAGTCCCAGCGATCTACGTTGCTACCAAAGTAGTCAACAGACCCGGTTTCGTAGACAACATGAAACTGCATTAAACTTTCCAGCCACTCTTCTTAGCATCATTGAAACCTAAGAATATATTTGGATCTGGGTTCTCATTAACAAATTCAAAAATTCTCTTGATGTGATCAATATCCTTGTATTCTCGTACACTGCATAATTCGTTTGCAAAGTGCAGTTCCACGCCACTGTCTACTGCTAGCTTAAGCAACTCGTATCTACGGTTAGCATCATCGGGTAAACTAAAGATACTGCACATAACAATAGCTTCAATGCCGTAGCCTGTGATATACTTTTCTAGACCCGGAAGCCAATCCAAGTATTCGTTTTCAAATTGATAATCATTGATACGTATATTGTGTTTGCGACAATAGTCATCGATTGGCGCTCGTTGCATAGGTAGAGGAATAGGACTGCTAAACTTAGTGTTCCAACCGGCATAACTGATCCAACGCTTGTTGGCATCTACCGGGCGAGAATCTTCTTCTTCCCCGGGGAATCTGAAGTAACCACCAGGTACCTTACGTCCGTAGTAACCGCCCTTAACCAACACACGACCATCCATGCTCCAACGAGTAATATCAGTATCGTTGTTAAAGTTACCGTGAATGTGATGCTGTTGGAACAAGTGTGCCTGGCCGGGATCTAGTTCTACAGGCCAAGTATGCTTACTGCATTCTTCTTGTAGCTTGTCGTAACTCCACTGTTCAGTATAACAACGCTGTGTAAGATCATCGCTTTCTTTCCAGCCCATGATTTGCATACTGTTGTTACCATAACAACGAGTAAATGGTGTCCAAACAGTGCGTAAGCCAATACCATTGCCTACCCAAATACCCTGATGGAAAGCTAACAATCTACCAACTTTAGCTTGATTTGGAATGACGATACGAATAGTAAAGCTACGCTGAACCATCCAATCATCATCGACCAGATCCTTTAAGGAATCTTTATAGTATGCATCTGCTCGTGCAATAAACTCGGGTCTGTCGCAGGCACGTTGGCAGTGTTTGCCCAATTCGGAAATCTCTACCGGAGACAGAATTTTGTGTACAGTTTCTAAACTGGTAATTTGTGGAAACTTTTCTCTTGCTACCCCAAGCCAAAACTCAGGCCAATTGTGTTTTGAAAGGTCATAATTTAGTGTTTGATTATCCCATCTAGGGTCTAGTTCGTTTGGGTAGGTCATAAATTTCCTTCAGGTTGTAACTTGCAAATATTTATTAGCCCATAAATAAAAGTATGATAAGTCTTGGTTTGATAGATTTCAAAGACATTGAGCCTGTGTGGCGTGAACGTCTTTGGCCTGGTAGAACCAGTGCCATCGAAACACACAGCGCAATGACTTGGCCATTTGGTAATGTTGCAGCCAAATATGATATGACCATATTCGATTACCCTGCAACATTTTTTGCTGCCTATTCAGACAATAAATTAGTTGGTGTCAACAGTGGGCATAAAACCACAGATACATTATATAGAAGTAGAGGACTTTGGGTAGATCCTGACTACAGAAAACTTGGCATAGCTCAATTGCTTTTTAGTTCAACTGAAATGCAAGCAAGGCTAGAAGGCTGTAGTGCTATATGGAGTATTCCAAGAAAAACCGCCCTGCCTTCTTACCAACGTTTTGGCTTTGAGACTGTGGGCGGCTTCTTTGGAACAGAGACAGCCGAAGCTAATATCTACGTAATTAAATCAATTCAGTAGAACCTGGGGGTAAACCACCGCCAGGCTTTCTAGGATCGGGATGAGTTCTCAACCATTTAATCATTGTTGATGCGTCACTTACTTCAAATGGATCTGTGTCTGCGTTATCTCTGAAGCCAGGCTCTACCCACATGTTTTCAATGATGCCATCATGAATAACAGCACTGTATCTCCAGCTACGCATACCAAAGCCTAGGTTTGACTTGTCAATCAAGAAACCCATCTTGCGAGTAAACTCGCCATTGCCATCCGGGATTGGTTTTATGTTTTTAATTTCCAAGCTCTTAAACCATGCATTCATGGTAAAGCTGTCATTAACGCTAACACAGTAGACTTCGTCGAGGCCTAGGTCTACAGTTAGTTCTTTGTACGCTGCCTCAAAGCCAGGAACGTGGGTGCTACTACATGTTGGTGTAAATGCACCAGGAATAGCAAACAATGCAACACGCTTGCCTTTAAAATAATTAACTGTGTTGTAGTCCTTCCACTCGAAGCCGGGACTTATGTCGCTTTCAACACGACACTTAAATGTAACAACAGGTGCTCTGATTGCAAATAACACGACTAACCTCCAAAATTATAACTGTATTTAATATAGCTCTGACAATACTTCCTGCAATACTGATACCATTTCTCCACAGTCTCTCATACTGTTGTATGGACCAACACTGATTCGTAGTAATCCCTTTTCGCTGTATTGATTAGATATCAAGTGTGCGCACAACTTACCCGACCTTACCACAACATTGCGTTGCCCTAGCAGTGCGCCAACGTCACTGGGATGAGCTATGGAATTAAAAGAATAAATGTTCTGACAACCTGGAATTGATGTCTGTCCTAGTATTGTACCGTACTTGTTAAATGCAACACATTCCAGCGAGTTGATGTAATCCTCGCCAAACAAACCAGAACTAAACAATGCGTTAGATGCGTTGATTTCTTTTTTAATAATATGGTCGTAGCCTACATAGTTGATCAACTCTGCGGCAACACCAAATCCCAATATAGCAGGAACATTTGGTGTACCAACTTCGTGCTTTTGAGAGCCAGTAGCAAATACAATATCTCCCAAGGTCATGTGTTCTACTTGGCCACCGCCAAAGTTAAGTGGACGCAGATTGTCAACGCCTTGCTTGGCGTATATTGCACCAATACCCATAGGGCCATACATTTTATGTGCGCTAAACACAAGCCAGTCAACGTCTAGCTCTTTAACATCAACGGGCAAGTGACCTACTGTTTGACATGCATCCATAGCAACAGCAATACCAGATCGCTTTGCTTCTGTGATTATACTTTGATAAGGTGCGTAACCAATAGCAGTGCCTAGCACGTTACTGTGTGAACAAATGCTTAATAGTGCGTTGCCCTGGTGGCGATTAAAAATATCAATGGCACGATTAGGATCAACACTAGGTGCTGGGCCGTTGTTGTATTGCAGTGGTAAAATTTCTAAGCCATTGCCAACAGTGCGGCCCTGTGCCAGCCACGGTAACACATTAGCATTATGTTCGGCTTCGGTGATGATAACTGTGCCAATATTTTTATACCATTCGGCTAACCAGTTAAGTCCTTGTGTTGCACCTGTAGTAAACAGTATTTGATCAGCAGATGCATTAATCAAGTGTGCTACACGACTGCGGCACAGTTCTATTTCTTCAGCAATATTGTTGCTTATTTCGTTTTCGCTACGATGCACTGTGCAACGTTCTTCGCGATAAAACTTATTCATCCTATCAACAACCCATCTATGTGTCTGAGTAGTTGAAGCACTGTCAAAATATAACAGTTCAGGATTAGACTTTAATGTAGGAAAGTATCTCCGATCGAAGAGATCTTCAGCATTGGACACATTACACCTTTTCCATAATTACTTTAAGTGGGTGCCCGTGATGTCTACTTAGCAGTGTACTTTCGTGTACCTTTTGTTCGGCGATTTCGTTGTTGTATGTACCAGCAATGCCGCGGCCTTCGTTGTGAATTGCTAGTGTAATATCTTTAGCTTGATCAATGTTCTTATTAAACACTTCAATAAGCAGTTGGATAACAAACTCCATGGGCGTATAATCGTCGTTGAGAAATACAACGTTAAACCTGTCTGGATAACGAATCTCTACTCGCGTCTTGCTTTGTGTTTTTGTTTTAGTTCCAGCCATTAATATTTCCTATATAAGACATCTAGGGAGAGTTTCCCCTCCCTAGATAATTTATCACTATCAGTTGTTAATAGCGATACGCTTTGGCTTTTGTGCTTCAGGCACATTACGAACCAAACGAATGCGCAACAGACCGTCACGTAGGTTAGCACTTTCAACTTCTACATGCTCAGCAAGACGCCAAACACGAGTAAAGTTACGCTCTGCAATACCCTTGTGTAGGTATTCTACTGTGCTGTCTACGGGCTCAGCATCAATGGTGCTAGTACCAGCTACCTTAAGTTGGCGATTCTCTACAATGATTTCAATGTCATCCATAGTGAATCCAGCAACAGCAAGTGTAATTTCGTACACATCTTCTGCGCCGTCTTTGCTGATTCTAGCTACATTATATGGGGGGTAACCCGTGGCTGCGAAACCTGCATTTGATGCGAGGTCGTCAAACATTCTGTCAAAACCAACCGCTACCTTAAATAGTGGGCTGTTTAGTAGATCAGAAGTAGTGAGTCTTAGTTGCTTAGTCATTGTTATCTCCTTAAGTTAAGCAAGATTATAAATGTATACCCATGTGGCGTATACATATATATTTATACAGCAAATTTCACTGCATAAATTCTTTTAGGATTTAGCATCCAATTCTTTAACAGTAGTTTTAATTACTTCGGCAAAATTAAGAGCCGCTTGTTTGCTCAACAACAATGTGTTAGATTGAGTATGCACACCCTTAGTAAGAATATCCCAAGCGGCTTTGATGCGACTATAACCTTCTCGCCAATACTCGTTAGTGGTCTTTACGTAAAAGGTAACCGTTACGGTATCATGCAAGTCCTCATCAGCTTCTGCTTCAATCCACATGTCTACTCCATGGTCAGGATTTGTGCAATCACATTCGATGCAATAGGCTACAGCGTCGTGCCATTTGCTAGTTAGCATAATACCTTTAGCTGGGGTCTGCGCTTTCATTGTTCTTATCCTTTAGATCATATTCTTCAATTGCTTTACGTAGCGCAAGTTCGATAAACTTGTTGAATGTGATATCACGCTCGTGTGCAATCTTCATGTAAGCCAGTAGCTCTTCATCGCTAAAGTCAACCTCAACAGATTCTTTGCCATCTGTTTCAGTGATACCAAAGTATGCTGGTACATCAGTGCCTGCGGCTTGTAGCTCTAGCACTTCTTGCACTAACAGTCGAGTATACTTTACTAGCTCATTGTCGTATCGACTGGCCCAATCAACTACATCTCCTGGGTTATGTGCTTCATCTTCCCACAGGACGAATCCTGCTCGCTTTACAAGGTTCTTCACATTTTCGTTCATTTAGATCTCCATGCATCAGCAATAAGAACAGCCGCAATAGCAAAATTTACTACAGCAAGTGTATAGTTTTCGTTAGCTAGATTACTAATACCTGCAAGCAGATTTAATGCACCAATTGTGTATCCGATCGGTTTCCGGTTACCGTCAAACCATTCAAAAAAATTATCCATTATTCAACTCCAAAATGTTGTTTAATCAAATCACCTTGCGTCTTGCCGCCTTCGGCAAGTATCCAATCAACTTGTTCAGCACATTCTTTAATAATCAAGACAGCAAACTTCTCGTGATCAAATTCTGTATATGGATTATAGCACTCTAGTGCAAGTTGTTTAATTCGTTCGTTCATATAATACTCAACCAAAATATAAAAAGGGCAATCCAAGGGTGTCCTGTAAATGCTACAAACATAGCCAATATAGTTCCGTAGAATGCCTTATCTGACATCAGGATCCTTTTCATAACAAGTTAAACATACTGCATCCGAACGTGGACCCATGCAATGATAAACTGCACCGTTACAATACTTGCAAAGAATAAATGCATGAGTGACAATATAACCTTCGCCAGGTGCATACAAAGGATAAAATCCTTCTTCACGTTCGGTGTAGCCAATTAGTTTGCGTTCACGTGGATCCATTCCACCATCAGAGATTAGGTCACTGTAACTCATTCTTCAACTCCAGAACTTAACAGACCAATACAGCGGCCAGAATGAAGCACTGACCAACGCACCAATTAGCATACCTAAATCATTGGCTTGAGGGTTAGAGGAAATGGTAACGAACGCATGACCGTATGTGTTAATAAACATCAAGACATAGAACCAGACGTATGTCATGGAGTCATTGAGTAAATCTTTAATTGTTTCAGTCATGGCATTGTCTTCCATTCAATAATATCAGGCTTGCCTGCTTCTTCTGCATGTGTGTCGCAAAGTGTTTGGATCCAACCACCACCACGAGTTACACCAGGTGAGCCACAGGTTTCGCACGTTACTGCACTCATGCTTTCAGCCATACGTTCAATACCGCTAACAACATCATCGCCACCACTGTAGTAGAAACGTAGTGTGCCAAACTTTTCCTTGACTTGCATAGCAACTACTTGCGGGCAGGCTTCGGGTACAGTTTTACATTGTGGCTCAGGATCTTCAAGGGCTTCATCAATCCACTTCTGTTGCCAAGTCTTTAGCCGATTGTATGTGCTGAAGTCGCCGCGCATAGCACGACTCAGCGCACGGTTATAAACTAGCGCATCTAGCCTGCGTTGACGAGTTTGATTGATGTGGTGCTGAATGTTACTGCACATCATGTCAATTATGTTGTACCATCCGTCGCTGTGTTCAAACCCCCAACACATTGCAGTGCGGTTCATTGGTGCATTGCGATCCCTAAAAATCTTAGGATACTTGGTGCACAGCTTGTTATCTAGTTCTTCACGCATGTCCTTGTCCTCGCAATACATCCTCTAGGCTCTTTGTCCCAAAAGGATTCTTATCATTTCCAAAACGGCTACTGCCTTCGTCGACAACCATTTCCATATCCAAACGACTAGGATAATGTCTAAGCAAACTGCTAGCACGACGTCTAACATCTTTTGGTACTCGTGGAGTCTTTTTAGGATCCATTAGATCACGTAAAAATTCGTATGTATAATTAACTGCACGAGTACGTTCGCTAGGAATAGTCATTTTAGATATCCAGTGGGCTTTTGCCGTTAATAAGTATCTTTAGAGTACAACCATCATTATCGAGTCGGAATCTAATACGCTTAACTTGCCCATTGCCTAAGGCATATACGGTTTCATCCCCGTTGATCACTTCGAGATGATCTACGCTGTTCATGCGCTGTAATTCTTCACCTTCTGCAATAGCGTTATGAATTGCCATGTAACCGCAGTCCATACCAGCACCGTACATGCCAGCATCGAATCCAAAAACATCGTACAGTACGTAACGATAAGAGCCGTTTTGAATTATGTCACCATCGTGGATACGCTTACACACAGCATAGAATGCATCCTCACGTTCCTTCTCTGTTAGGCCGTTCCACCAAGTGTCGTTGTCGTGTTCGTACAGTTTACGACCACGTTCCATCGCTTGACCAATCTCGGATAGTTTGGTTAGTGCTTCTTGTCTCCGCGCACGTTCTTCGTCATTCATTTCGCTCATTGTGCTTCCCCATCATTTGGCTTAGGCCAAAATCATTGCCCATGTCCATATCAAAATCGCCAATGTGCTGTATAGACTTATAGGCTTTTGCGGCGGCGTAAGCGACAATGCCAGTTACACCAACCACAGCAACAAATGCAGCCGCTTTAATCGCCTGCTCTCTAGATACTTTCCTCAACGTTTACTCCTTCTGTGATCACAAATTGATCACCATTTACAGTGATTCGAACAGTTGGATGCATACTACTACGAGTATAATCTCGTCCTCCGTCAATCATACGATCACCCTTTGTGACATAGTCATGACGATAGCGGCTCACAATTACCTCACCGTCCGGTGTGGGAATGCCTGAGATGGGCTCACTGAACGCTGTGCTGGCTTCTGTGATATACACACTGCCTGAACCCTCGCCAGTGAACGGATCATTTCTAATAAACATACCAAAGTAATTAGTATGACCCTTGCTGGTATCTGGATTAGGCTGGTAGAATACGTCAACTGGACTTTCATTCCAATTGCCGCGACTATTCTTTGTAGCCCAGTAACCCATATACTTGGCGCCGTACTTTTCTTCAATCTTCTGAATACCAGCCTTCTTGAACCAGTACCCATCTTCGGGAATCTTTACAAACATACCACTATCCTTTAAGTTGAAAAGATATTCTTTGTCTTGTTAGAAGAGCCAATGACTTCTTCCCAAGCACGTTCTAGATCTTCAAAGCGATATCGCTTACCCATGTCTCGCTCTTGAAGCTCAACACCAATAGCACTATACAGCTTTTCTAGATCATTAGTAGATACCATTTCCAAATTAATGTCTTTAACGTCGATGATCTTCATGTTGAGTTCCTCTTATAAAACACTATTATATACTAGTTGCTGTCATCTGTCAAAGGTTTTTTGTGTTTGTCTTTGCGCTTGTACGCTACCTTTGACTCAACAGTCTTAGGCTTGAAAGGACTGTCGCGATCAAACAGCACACGATGGAATCGTGTTTTACGCAGTTTTGATTTTGATTCGTCCTTCACTTTCTAATCTCCGCTATCAATTTGATATGTGCTACCGCATTCAGAACACGTATACTCTGTGAGGCAACGGCCCACACTACGACTGGTATACCGATGCACACACGGCGCACCGGTCTTATCTAGAGGCACCTTTCCGGTACCTCGTCCATACATGTACTGCCCGCCACAGTTACCGCATTCGCGTTCTGTTTTATCTTTGTTCCAGCTATACTTTAGTTCATCAGCAGTAAGCGGAACCTTACCACTACCGTTGCAAACTGGACAAATTCCTTGCATGATATTCCTTAAATATATTTTGATATGATTGCACGAGCGTCTGACAAATCACTGCCCGCAATTTGCTGTTCAATAAGTTCTTCTCGAGCCATCTCCAACAGTTCAAATGCGTACAGGATATCGTCGTCCTCTACCTTATTATACCAATCCTGAATTACCGCAGGACTGGCATTAAGAAGGAAATCTAAATTGTCCCTGTCATGTTGATTCACATATTCTCCTTGAGGAATCGTTCACCAAGCAAAACCATCAAGCGGGCCTGATCCTCATTAGTAGGAATCTGTACAGCCGTACCATTGCGTAGTTCATCTTCTCCAAACAAAGCATTTCCTGCTTCTATAGGGAAACGACTACCCCAGTCAGCGACCCACTGTGCATCGTAATCAGCATCAGAACCTGAGCACTGACCAACATAGTACTTGGTACCTTCGTACTCGTCGAATACTTTTACGATACCAACGTTACCGTGACCAGCACAGAACCAACGCACATCTAAAACTTTCATTATGCCTCCTCGGCTTCTCGCTGAGCGAGAACAATATCCAACATATCAAACACAGGCTGACCCAACTGCTCACGACCGTGATCGTTCACAAACCAAGTACCATTGATGAACAAGTAGTTGTACTCTTCACCGTAGTCGTTCACAAAGTCAGCAACGTTAGCAAAGCTCACAAACTTTGCATCAGGCTCACAGCGGTCTCGTCCGTAGAACGTAGTCCAACCCTCCTGCTCTGCAAGAGCGATACGGGCTTCCTTAGCGGCACCAACCAGGGGATGCTCACCCTTGTCGTCTTCAAACTTGCTGAACGGATGCTTCTCACCAATCTGGCGGCCCAGGCTTGAGATTGAACCCATTTCAATTAACTCACGTACTACCGACTCATCGGTATAGTTCTCCAGGAGAATCTTACCATTGTACTCAGGATAACCATCCCAATGACAGTACACACCAGTAACCGAACCGTCACTGTTAAGAACACCAATAGTTGAACGAGTAGCCATTTTACTTTTCCTTTGTTAAAAACTAATTAAGCGGCCAATGCGGCCATTGTGTCATCGTTGTTTAGAACACGCCCGTCACGCAAGGTATACATCACACGGTAGTCAGCACGTTCGCCGCCCATGTGCATAACATACTCTTCAGTCTTAGCGGCAATCTCGCGGCGCATGTAACCGTACTCGTCGTTCTTTACAACACGACGAGCGACCCAGCGATTCTGTTCCCAGAACAGCTCAAACGGAGTCTCCCAAGGTTCACACACAGCACTGTCGTCTTCAACAACGTCGACGCCCAAGATGTATTCTTCAAACGCAACGCTACGGCTTTCAATAAGAGCCGTCAAAGTAGGGATACCTTCTTCCCGTACACGAGCTGCCTGCGCTGTGGTGAGATTTGGCACAACATACGTCTCGCCACCCTTGAACTTCCAGTACTGCGGGCATTCGCCCTCGCCGTCCCAATCGTGGGCGCCGTAGTTCTCGCGGACTTGGGTCTGAATAACGATCTTCATCTTGCGCTCCTTATTTCTCATCCTACATATGTAGTATAGCAGTTATTAGAAAAAGGTCAACCACTTTTTTTGGTCTTTTTAGCAGAAAAATTGTTGTTTAAAAACAACAACTTAGCAGAGGTCAACTTGTACCTGTTTTTCGCGGATAGTAGTTACTAACCCACTAGGTTCGGGGTTTCCTGTGCGTCTAGCTTCGTAGCGTAAATACGACAGTTTTAGCAGGGCATCCCAGCAAATTACCCGGGCGTTTACAGTAGCAAACTGTTCAGTCATTTGCTTAACTGTAAGGTACATTCCGATGTCGTTTTCACTGCCATCACCCTTAAAAATAACACGGAATTTTTGGCTGTTTTTGAACCCGTCTATGATTGTCTTTGTACGCATCTTTACGCTCCTAATTAATCACTATATACATAGTATACAGGATTTTGGGAAAAGGTCAACCGGGGTATTTGGGGTATTTTGGGCGGTTTGGGCAAAAAGGGCATGGAGGGGTCCATGCTTTAGGGGTGCAGACCCCTTCTAACCACGTATTGCAGTTGTCACAATAGTTGCTGTCAAATTCAAAATTATAGCTAGCAGGATTGCCACAGCGGAAGCACCCAATTTCGTCATCGGGGTCAAACTTGAGTCTGAGCCGAGGATTTCGATACTTGAGGCTAGTGTTTGGGTTACGCTCATGTGGTTCCACAGGGAATGTAGTGACACCCCTGTTTCCAAATATTCCTGACATACATCACTCCTTTTAATTGCTTACAATACATATTATACAGGGATAGCACAGGTATGTCAACGGTGTGGCATTTTAGCCACACTTAGTTGTTAAGACAAAGGGATGACTCTAGGGTTGTTGGCTAGCACTCTTTTGGCACTTGCTAAAAACTTGGTGTCACGCTTGAAGTCCTCAAGACGGCTTGTGGGATAAAACTTAACAGTGAGTTGATCAATGTTACGTTGAGCCTGCTTGATTTGATCTGCTACCTTTTTATAAGGTTGTGTCTCTAATTCTTTAATGCGGGCTTGTTCTTGGGCCACAGCCTTTTCAAATTTGGCTTTGTCCTTGTGGTAGGCCGCAATTTGGTCTGTTCTTAGTTGAACATTAGTGTGACACATGCCGATACCCCACTTTAAATGATGTTGGGCTTCTGCTAGATTCTTGTACTGCCTGGGCGTCTTACGCTCAGTCCAGCCCATGTCATTGACCTGTAGATAAAGGCCATTATCCATAATAATAGTGTGTTTCATATCTTATCAAAATTTAATTAAGAATAAAATGCATCCATGTTAGTCCACGAAGCACCCAGGCGAATCGCAGGGCCTAGTGGTGAACTAACACTTCAGCAAATACTTAGAGCCAGCTCTTTGACTGTGGCACAGGTTTCTCTAAAACACGCTTAACAAATGACTCCGGCGTGTCTTTGGTACGTGTCAGCACATGGCCCATACCTTCTACCAAGTCTACCTCTTGTACCTTTAAGTCTACGCCAGCCGCTTTAAAAGCAATGTTCATTTTGGTCAGCGCATACTTAACGCCTGACATAAAGGCTTCGTACTCGTCGTCAGCAGTGTCTTCAAATTTGAACTCGTTCACCAATGTAGCAACATATTCTTGCTCGTCTGCTACTATGAACTTGTTAAGTTTCTTCCACTGGCGCTGGTCCTCAACTTCAAAATAGTCACAGCATTCGTTAATGTCAAAACGGTCGAATGCGTCATAATTTACTTTAGCCATACATCACTCCCTTTCTGTTTGTATATGTATATTATACAACTTATTGCATAAATGTCAAATTACAGTGTTTTGGGCACGTCTTTTGCAGCTTCAAAAATTTGTGTAGCACGTCTTAAATTAAAGTTTTTATGCTTATACATATAAGCACGTTTGCGTTCTGCTACTTCTAGAGCTTCTGCTAGCTTCCACTTAGTGTTAAAGTCTACATGCATTATAATGCGACTCATGTCTAGTATGTCTAAACTATACTCTACCCACTTTTCTGTAGCTTTTATGTTGTCATAGGGCTGTATGAAACCCTTGCCCTTAGGGCCCGTATACTTGTTTACAAAATTAACTGCTTGCATTTCTACACCTTTCTTATGAACAAGTGTATATTATACAGAGTTTTAGGCAAGTACGCAACCTGCCTAAAACTGTTGTTTTTATGCAACGCGACCTGCGTAGTCTGCACGTACATACCAATCAGGAACAAAGTCTTTGTTATTGTGTTCCAGGTTGTAGTCTATGGCACGTTTACGAGCTTCTGCTTCGTTGTCATAGTACTCTGTCTCCCAGTGCTTCTGACCCCAGCCACGTTCATATTCAGTAAACACTACTTTGAATAGGGCTTTGTCTAGAGTGACCTTTGCCATCTTGTGCTCCTTTCTTTTACTGTACTTACAGTTTAAGATCAAATCTTAAAAATGTCAACAGTAATAGTGTTGTTTTATCACAACAAATTTAAACGCCCTACAGCGCATAATCTGCACCGGGGATAGGCTAGAGTACCCGCAGGCACTTTAAAACGCTTGTAGACGGTTTAAATGCGTCTGTAGCAGTCTACGGTAGCTTAATTAAGCTGGGCTATGCTGTGATTGTTGTATTTTAGCCACAAAAAAACCCTACATAAAGTAGGGTTTGATTTGGAGCCACGGGCGTGATTCGAACACGCGGTTTTACGGATTTGCAATCCGGTGCATTGGGCCTCTCTGCCACCGTGGCTTAACAGTGAAATCTGCTTGCAAGTTCTACGTAATTTTTAGCCTTCCATGCATCCGATACTTCGTCGGCTACAGTTTTGGAAGAGTAGTATTCTTTGGAAACGAATTTGTTGTTCTTGAAAAAGCATACACAAAAACCTTCAACACAATCATCGCTGTCATCAAGTGTAACAATTGATTCGTATTTGAACATAGTATGCCCCAAAGCAATTATTTATGAATAGTTGCTTCCTCCCTGCGGCGGTAATTGTAGCGCATCAACATAGATTAATCCTTGCTCCAACTCAACTAAGGTTGGGGATTCTATGCATCACACACGCCTTCCACCCGCTCCTCGACCAGAGAGGATTTTCGCATAGCCAGCGCCAGTTAGGTTAATCTGGAACCACCCGTAACTATCACGTTACTTCTCATCCTGCGGGTCACAGTATCCGTTGATTAGACGGAACGTTCGTTTAAATCAAACCTTCTTGCTGTAGCACAATTATTGACTTCTCGCTGAGTTCAATTGATGTGCTTACATTAAGCTCTAGCAGTCGATCTTGTAGTGCCTGCTTGCTCTTCTTGAGTTCAGCTAGAGCAGTCTTTGCACCTGCGATCTCATCGGCAGTAAACACACCAGTTTCAACACCGTTACTGCTACGGTATAGTCGTGTTTCACTAGTGCTTTCGCGTAGACGAGCAAGTCGTCCTTCTAGGACTGTGCCTTCTAGCTGTGCTGTTGCACCTGCTAGCTGTCCTTGTAGTTGGATACGCTTTTCCAACTGTGCTACTTCTGCTAGTAGGTCTGTGATGCCGGCGCCTGCATTAGCGGCTGCTACATCCTTGCGTACTGTGTACAGTACATCTAGCAGTGATGACTTGCGTACAAACGCCTTATTGGCTTCTGCTCGAGCGGCGGCAATTACTGTATCAGGAGATTGGAACTCGTCTACTGTAACAGTAGTGGTTACTTCAAGACCCTTAAGTGTGTCGTTGACTGCGTTCTGTAGTGCTGATGCCTTGCGTAGTGTAATCTTCATTTGCCTATTCCTTTTGTTTTGCCATAATAGAAACGGAGAGGGAAAGTGAGTTGCCAACTTAACAATAAACACCGGGACCCATTTCGGGAACCCTACAAACAAGCCGCATAAGAACAATGCACAAAGGCTCGTTTATGTCTAGTCAACAAAACACAAAGTTGTTCTTAATTGAAAGGACTAGAGCACACAAGCAATAAGAGTTTCAAGCTCTTTGC
>JACCDG010743152.1_pt1 | contig 29575 bp, 33 predicted proteins | sample 7442471 | NCBI WGS metagenome assembly JACCDG01 (sample SAMN15323444, study PRJNA562643) | freshwater metagenome | isolation source: river surface water | place: USA:Blue River Watershed | collected 2017-08-17 | reverse complement strand
GGGGGGGAGGCGCGAGGAAAACGCAAGGAAATTTTTTGGTTTTTGCACACACGAGTCCGCGAGCGTGTCCGAGGCGCGCATCATTGGTCGTCAGGGTTTAATTCAAAATATATTCGAACTTCGTTCAATACACACCGCAAAATAATGAACCTGAAGCAAAGCTTCGGGCGATTTATATTTTGCGAGAGAATGTGAGATTCGAACTGAGACACCGCGAAGCCAGTTTTGTACTCAAAACTGTGGTGTCGAAGCTTAGGCGAAAGTTAGGAGGTTTTGTTTGAGTGTGTAACACGAAAAAGAAAATCCCTAACAATCGCCGAATCACAACTCTTTTGATGTGCATAAAATAAAATACCAACTTGGTGACCAAATATCTCACATCCTCCGCAAACCGTAAAAGTATGGAATATTATCTATATGTTATAATCGTAAAATATGACCGATGAAGATTCTATATTTTACATGAATGAAGCAGCAAAAGTTGCCAAGAACGCGCTCTGTCTAAAGGCGAAGTGTGGTACTGTCATAGTAAAAGATAAGGAAATAATCGGCAGGGGTTACAACGCTCCACCGCTTGATATCGAAAATAATAGAACATGTTTAGACGAGTATGATTTTAGTGGCAAGCCAAGATATGACCATACGTGCTGTATGCACGCAGAGTGGCGAGCAATAATTGATGCTTTAAAACATGGTAGTGAAAAATTAAAAGGTTCTGTATTGTATTTTGTAAGAATCGATAATGACGGGAATATTAAAAAGTCTGGTAAACCTTACTGCACTGTATGTAGTAGATTTGCACTGGATGTTGGGATTTCTAATTTTTGTTTATGGCATGAGACTGGTATAGCTGCTTATCCAACAGATGAATATGATAGACTTTCGTACGCATATAAGGTCGAATAGTTAGTAATCCTCATACATATTTTAGAGCTCGGGAAAGATACTAAAATACCCTTATGGGGTCTCGATACTTGAGGGCTTAACCCATAATCACCGTCATAATGTAAAATATCCTACATGACCCGAATATTTAAATTAAACGAAGTAAACTCAAACTTATTTTTTATTTTGCCAATTTTTACGGGTTATCTGAGTAAAGATGTTATATATTTCTCGTTATCCGTAAGCATTTTTATCGTCAGCTTTTACTATCACTTTTATAAAGAAAATAACAGCAGTGGTTTATATGTAAAATATTATAGAGCTCTTGATATTCTTGTCGCCACACTGTCATACATATACATGTTCTATTTTATCTTTATGTATGTTCCAGAGTTTAAGAGCACACTTTATGGATTACTAGTAGTCACTATAATTTCTTACTTTTTTAGCAAAAGAGGGCTTGGTAAAAAATTTAATATCCACACGTATTTTCATGTCGCTATAGGTATAGTCGCTGGAGTTATCCCTCTTTTTGCTTAAATACTTAAATACATAGCGACATACATGTATATTTAGAACTCGAAAAAGATTATAAAAGGCCTCATCAAAATTAGTTCCTGTGTTAAAATTTATGTGTAGTAAAAAATAAACAAAATTTTATATGTCTATAAATGAAATTGCACAAAAGGTAGTAGAGTTAAACAGAGCACATAATTATCAAGAAATTTATAGCACGCTCTATTCTTCTGATGTTGTGAGTGTGGAGTCTATGGACGGACCAATGAAAGAGGTTGTAGGAATGGACAAAATAATGGAGAAAATGAAATGGTGGACAGAGAATAATGAAGTGCATTCAATAGAAGTTTCTGAGCCCCTTGTTGCTGACACGCATTTTGCGGTTACATTTACAATGGATGTAACAGATAAAAATTCTGGAAATAGAAATGCTAGTACAGAACTCGCTGTCTACCAAGTGAGTAATGGAAAAATAACGAGAGAAGAGTTTTTCTACAGTATGGACTAGCTCGACTTTATGTAAACAAAAAAATTTACATAAAGTAATCAATTGTATTCTCTACCTGAGCTCATTATTTTCATAAGGTCACACTACGGCCAGAATACGATAGTTTTAATGAGCGTGATACAATTTGATAAATATGAATCCCCAAGACGCATCTAAGATAGAAAATAATCCTGGTTTTTATAGAAGAAACTTCGATAAAATTAGCGGCAACCTGGACACCAATTTTGACAACCCAGAGTTTGTAAAAAAACACGCTATGTCTTTCTTCGGACTTTCAAAAAAAGACTTAAGTTTAATGACAGACGAGGAGGTGGATACTTTTAAGCGCGTTACAAAGTTCTTGGCAAAAAGAGTCATTAATGCCCAAGCGCAGAAAGCAAATAAAGACGACGTGAGATTGGAACGGTTGCTTGAAGAAGATATAGACGAATATAATCGCTTACTGTTTCATGATATTTCTCACTCTATAGGTTGGTTTGTTTTTAATAATCAAGATAATGTGGGAGAGAAAAAATATGTACCTTTATTCTTTCAAACTCCGCCTGAGGCGGAGATGAACAACGCAAAAATCTTAGAGCAAGAGATGTTCGCTACAATATGGCAAGCTATTAGACCCGGGACACTTCCTTTGTCTCTGGCGATTTTAAGAAAAGGTGGAATGAACGAACTGGTCGAGTCAGCAAAGGAGGGTTTCCCAAAGAAGGATGCAGACAGAATGGTCGACTTGATAAAAAGAAGTCTACCAGAAAGTTCTCAGGAGTATGTTCACGACTACCTATACTTTCTTTATAGTGCGCTTGGTCTCGCAGAGAATAAATTCGCAATACATGTAACTGCTGATAGACTATTTGCTGCTGACCAGCAGGTGTCTAGAGATGCTTTTATAACACGAAATCATGATCAGTATGACGCTATCGTCAGAAATATGATAGAGGCGCCAAACCCACAACTGGTAGAGATGCTGACTTTTATTTACGATAATAAAGATAACCCAAGGGTTTTAGTCGACTTGTTTTTGAAATATTGCGAGCCGCTTTCAAGAAGGGTAGAGGCAGCTAAATAAAATACAAGCCTTCAATATTGGTATATATAGTCTATATAATATCAGTGATATAATTACAGCATGCGTATCACTAAATTCGGCCACTGTTGTCTCTTAATAGAAGAGAGTGGTGTACATATTCTCACTGACCCAGGCAACTACAACACTACACCCGTTGTCAAAAATCTTGATGCTGTCTTGCTCACCCACGAACATCAGGACCATGTACACATAGACTCTTTAAAAGAGCTGCTTGCCAATAACCCAAAAGTAACTATTTTTACTCATGTAGGTGTCGGGAAGTTGCTCGACGAAGCTGGAATCAGTTATACAAAAATAGAGGATGGAGAAGAGGTGAGTATCTCTGGGGTTTCGGTTGTTAGTCTGGGTGTTGAGCACGCGTGTATCTGTCACGGACTTCCTGGTGTGCAAAACACTGGTTTTTATATTGCTAACAAATTATTTTATCCTGGTGACTCATTTTATAATCCAAATAAATCTGTTGAAGTACTAGCGCTCCCAGTTGCTGGTCCTTGGATGAAACTTGAAGAGGCTATTAACTACGCAAAAAAAATGCTACCGAAAGTAGTGTTTCCTGTACATGATGGAATGATGAGACAGGAACATCAGCTTGCCCCAACAAGAAGAATACCAAAAATGATACTCGAACCGTTAGGAATTGAATATCGAGATATGGTAGAGGGTTCGGTGGAAGAGTTTTAAATTCCTGGCGTTCATTTACTCTTTACGTCCAACCTCTCCAAAACTCCTGTTTTCTTTACGATGTTTTTGTAGTCCCATTGTATTGCTGCTGCCTTCTTGAGCCATTTTTTCAAGTGCGTTATCTTTATCTCTTTTACACTTGTGTACAGTATTTCTGCAGCTTTAAATGTTCCCTCTGGAAGTAGGTCTTTTTCTTCAAAACTCTGCCCACTAAAAAACATGAGCGACACCTGGCCGCTCTTTCTTACAGAATAAGAAACAATTGGATTCCCTTCGATAAACCACACTGGTGTACCGTGCCAAATTTTAGAGTCACTTTTCTTTAGATGTTTATCAATATTCTGTTGTAAGAAATCACAAATTGCTCGTATGTCTGTAGCTTGTAACTTGTTGTAATCAGGAATAGTCGTTGCCGTGTTTTTCATGATTATGGTTTACCTGAATAGTTCACCATCCACTCAATCCCGTACATGTCCCGAAACATACCAAAGTACGATCCCCAAGGACCGTCCCCACCGTCGCTCATCGGCAACTCAATACTTCCTCCTACAGAAAGTCCATTAAAGAGTCTGTCGGCCTCTTCTTTGCTTTCGCAATTAACATAAATTTTACTCCTATTTTCTCTTTCATTCGTTCGGCCCATACTTTCGGGTACGTCGTTGCCCGTCAGCGTGCTAGTACCGATAGGCAGAATAATGTGCATTATCTTGTCTGCCTCGTTTGGAGAGACTGGGAATTCAGGACTTTCCATGTCTTTGAAACGAGCGACTACTGTGAACTCGCTACCAAATACTGATTGATAAAAGGTAAATGCTTCCTCGGCGTTTCCGTTGAAGTTTATATGGGGGTTAATTGTTGCCATGTTTTTTAACTAGTTGGAGGTAAGTAATATTTTATCATTTCTATAGCCTCCTCTCTATTTGCTTAGAATAAAATTCGCACTAGATAGTGTCTTTTTTCTCCGAGAAGAACACGTTTGACTTTTTGACTCCAAAAGGTTTCAACTCTTGTATAATCTTTTCCTTCATAGCTTTTTCAGTTTTCATGTTCTTCACTTTTCCGTTTTCAATTACCTTCCATTCGTTGAGTTCGCGCAGAATATCCATCTTACTAATGACGACGTGTGTGACACCGTTTATTTTCACAGCTTTTCTAAAAGTGTCGAGGTTAAAGTAGTTGCACTGCCTCGGTCTTCCTGTCGTTGCTCCATATTCCTGTCCTAGCTCACGTATCTTTTTGAAAATCTCTTCCTCGGGTTCAAACTTTTTATTCCCAACGTATGTCTCATAAATCTTTGCCACTCCCCAGACTGAGTTCACATTAGAATAGTTGAAGCCATTTAATAGTGCTCCTGCGGATGTGCAGCTACTACTCGTAACGTACGGGTAGTCTCCCCAGTCGATGTCGAGTCCGAAGCCCTGTGCTCCCTCCATAAGGATCATGGAGTCGGGTTTGTTTACAACTTCTTTATAAAAATCAATGGTGTACGGCTTGAGTTCTGGGGTGTCCTCAGCACGCTTACCCAAGCGAATATATTTGTCTCTGTATGCATAACCAATACCTTTTTTGGTGGTGCCGATTTTGGCGTCCTTTGCATCCTCATCTTTGTGGGCTTTGGTAACGACGTGAGTGTTGTTTGCTACAAAGAGCTTTTTACTAACGTTGATACCAGCATCTTTTAGTTCAAGGATTTCTTTTTCTAGAAGTTCTGGATCAACAACGCACCCAGGGCCAATCACAGACTTGATACCAAACATAACGCCAACCGGTATCTGGTGTGTCACCACCTTTCTTCCTTTGTGATAAATAGTGTGACCGGCATTTGCTCCACCGTTATACCTAACGACATGGGTATATTTAGTCTTCTCACAGAGATAATGTGCCACTTTTCCTTTTCCGCAGTCGCCGTATTGCAAGTCAACGATGATATCTAAATTCTTCATAGATTTATGAAACTAGCTAGTTTTTTAAATGTATAAAAATTTAGATTCTTATACTAATGAAGTATACATTATTTTTATAGACCATTCGATAGTTCGATATGTACTTGAAATTAGCGAAATAAGCAAAGCGAGGACTGTGCGGCGCAGTTCTCCACTTAGTGAGGGATGAAGAATAGGTAACGTGCTATATACTACTATTCATGGAACCAAGTACTCAAACCACTCAATCATCACCAAGTAATCCAGTGCCAACGGTTGAGACTTCTCATAAAAAGTTATATATCGCCTTAGGGGTAGCTTTAGTCGTTGTCGTAGTCGCAGCTTTTGTTGGGTTATATATGTGGCAGCAATCAACGTACACAGCCCAGCTTAATGAAATCAACCTGCAAAAAGCAACTCTCGAAAAAGATATGGTTTTGCTTAAGGAACAATTGATAAAAGAAGAACAGCGAACAATCAGAGAAGCTGTGACTTCAAGTTCAACAAAAGGTTTTAGTCTTCTTGATACTGCTGTTGCCATAGAGGCGCCTGTTGAGTATTCTTTTACAAAGTCAAACGAGAGTAACCGCAGAGGTTCATTCGTGTCATATAACGTTCAGCCTAAAGAACTAAAATCTCCGCAACTACAAGAAGTGCAGTTCTTTTCAGAGAACTCTATAAAAATGTTTAAGGAGAAGTGTTCAAACGAACCTTGTTTTACAGGAGATGTTCCTGACCTTATTCGTTATTCTGAGCAGAAGAAAGCTTTTCTTTCTGGCAAGGACTATCAACAGTTTTTGTTAAAAAACTTTAATGAACGTAGCTGGTTCGTCACTACGATACCTTGTGCAGGGGATTCATGTTCTATACGTGAGTACACTACTTTTCTTGGCGATATCAAGACGGATGTTTGGATTATGATGGCGTCTTCAACAGAAGAATCGGCCGCTGATATTCTTTTTGGTCAAATAAAAATACGCTAAATTACTATGAACTTTATTGAATCCATCATTCAAATTATTCTTAATTTTATTTACGGAGTTATTTCTCTCTTTCTTAATTTCTTTTTGAGTATCTTCGGAATGATATTCTAGATCCTTATCGGTATCTTTTTGTCACGTTTTACTAGTACGTCGGTTATAGTAAGTAATAGGATTACTAGTCTTACTTAAAATAACCAAGTATGCAATTTATTATTTCTTTCAGCGCTCTTCTTTTGGCTTTGGTTATGGGAACCATGCCAGCACAAGCCTTCGTACCAAAAGAGACCTCTCGATATTTTAATGGCCCGTCTATCTCTCAAGTAACAGACACTAAAGCGACGGTTTCTATTTCTGATACTCTATTGTTTGATATTACAGAAGATGAAAAGAGGGGATTGTACTTTGAATATGGGAAGACTAATCAAGTATGTATCATGATTTATCCAACACCAGAAGCGTGTCTTCCTAAGAAAACACAAATGGGCTCTACAACTGTTGTTCTTGAAAACTTGCAACCAGAGACCTCGTATACAATTAAATATAAGAGGGATAACACTATTCGTTGTATTACTACGCCTTGCCCAGGGAACGAATATGAAAGCCTTTCCGTAGAGTTCGTTACTAAGGCACAACAAGTGACAACATCTGTGGCCACTGGGACAACAATGTACTCATTCTTTCGCAATCTTTGGGTTGGAAGTAGAGGTGACGATGTAACAATATTACAGAGCATTCTTAAAGAATGGGGTTATTTTGAAAGGGATGTCACAGGGTACTTTGGTGGCATTACTATGAAATCGTTACGCGCCTTCCAAAAGGATAATAATATTTCTCCGACTGGATACTTTGGGCCACTTACTCGTCAGTCAATTAAGGAGCACCATCACAAAAGAAGTGAGAAGGGAGGAGTCTTTGAGGGGATAGTAACTGCATATTCGACTGCATGTTTTGCTGATGGTGAATGCAGTATTACAGTCGATGGTAAAAAGGTGGTGACAACAATCGGCTGGTCACAGGCAGTAGTTGGTAAGGTACTAGGCATACCCGACTTTGGTTCTATTGAAAACAATCTCGGGGCACACGCTAAAGTCTACGCCAAGAAAACAGATGACGGCTATACACTCTACGGTGATGCTGACTACTATATAAAGATCACGCCAAAGAGTGGCAAGCTTCAACCAGGAAGTGCGCCAGTGGGTTCACAGACTCTCCAGAGTGCTACATGGACATGGCAGAAGACAGTCATGACAGACGGCACTACTGTGACACCGAACAAAGCAGGAGTGTTCACACTCATTTTTTCACCCGAGGGGAACTTATCAGGGAAGACAGACTGTAATGGTTTCTTCGGAAGTTATACGCTTGGCAGCGACGGTTTTGTAAAGTTTGGCCCACTCGGGATTACGCTCATGTTCTGCGATGGTTCACAAGAGCAGGTCTTTACAAGCACAGTTGCAAAAGTTGACCGTTACAGTTTCGATGCATCAGGAAATCTTTTGTTGTTGCTTTCAGGAAATGAGGGGACGGTTTATTTTTATAAAAAGTAAAAGCTACTTCTGTTTGCCGAGCAAAGTTAAGATATCTACTTGTTGTTGCCACGGTCATCAAAAATTGTTAAAAGGCTGTTAATAAGTTTGTCATGACAATACACATAAGAGCTTCTGTTGTATACTGAAAACTATTATGTCACCACAGAAAAAACTTGCCATCATAGCCATCGGCGTACTTGTCCTTGCTTCTTGTATTATTGCTGCTGTGTACTATGTTCGTTCCAAGGAGGATATAGATATTCTTCCTAGCGCAGATGCAGAGGCAATAACACTACAGTGTTCTAATGGATACTCAGCAAAAGCAACATACTATGATGGTGATAGTTCTGGAGTTATGAGAAGGCTTCTTCTTGTTACTGCTAAAGGAGAAGACATTAAGCAGTACTTGCTGCGACAGTCTGTCTCTGCAAGTGGCGCAAAGTTTATAACCAGGGACCAAGTAACCTCTTTCTGGGAACACCAAGGAGAGTTTTCTTTCGAACAAGGTGGGACCGTGCTTGCGCTCTGTAGAGATGCGGCAAAAATGACATTTACTCTGGACGGTAACCCTGTCACTTTGACAAACGGCGTATCAGAAGAAGAGGTGGCACCAGGAAGTATTACTAAGAATATTGTTAAGTATTTTGGAAACGAGGCGACAGGCGACATTAACAACGATGGAAAAGTAGACAAGGTATTCTATATCACAAAAGAAACAGGAGGGTCTGGAACGTTCTTCTATGTAGTAGGTATGTTAGGCACCGACATCCTTCCAAAAGGAACACAAGCTGCTCTCGTAGGGGACAGAATCGCTCCACAGAACTTGGAGATACGCGATGGCATTGTTCTTGTTAACTACGCGGACAGAAAACCTGGAGAACCTTTTACTGCACAGCCTTCTGTTGGTAAAACTCTCCGACTTAAGCTTGACCCAACAGAGCTTGATTTTGGTGAGGTCGTTGCTAACTTCGAGGGTGAGGCTGACCCAAGCATAATGACTCTCTCAATGAAAGAGTGGAAATGGGTTAAGACTTTATACAACGATGATAAAGAGGTATTTCCAAAACAGAAGGACACCTTTACTGCTATGTTCACTAAAGAAGGTGGGGCGTCCTTTACAACAGACTGTAACACAATGAATGCACAGTACACCGCAACGGGCACAGTGCTATCTTTTGGACCAATGATGTCAACAAAGATGTTTTGTGAAGGCTCTCAAGAGTTAGAGTTTGGCGCAATGCTCGGTGAAGTCGATAGTTATCTCTTTACAGGAAGAGGGGAGCTTGTTCTTCTTTTTAAGAACGATAGCGGGTCAATGATTTTTAAGTAAAGAACCCTACATGAAGATCCACGAACTCGGGCACGTTGTTCTCTATGTTTCTAGTTTAGAGACTTCGGCCAACTTTTATCGTGACGTGTTGGGATTTAATGAGCTGCATCGTGATCTGCATACTGCTTTTTACTCATCCGGCAGAACTCATCATGAGATGCTCTTAATTGAAGTTGGTGGTGAGAAAAAAGAAACAGTACGTCCTACTCCCGGGTTGTATCATATTGGGTTTAAGATTGGTAACACTGATGATGAGTTGCGACAAGCAATAGAAGACTTACGCTTGCATCAAGTGACCATTGTCGGAACGGCGAACCACCATGTTACTCACAGTCTCTATATCCTCGACCCAGACGGGAATGAGCTAGAGCTTTATGTAGATGTTGATGATTCTTGGAAGAACGACCCTAAAAAGCTACTACAGCCTGTAGAGAGGTTGGTTCTGTAGTGCGGCAAAAGCGGGAGGCGAAGCCTCCCGCTTTTGCACAAATAGAATTTTACTAGTTGTACTAGTCGATGAATGTGGTAACTTCATCAAAAGCTTTTCTGGTTTTAGGAAGTAAGGCATAAGCATCTTCTCCTCTAAAGCCTAGTGCAAGCATTGTTGTTGCATGGAGATTCTTTTCTTTAAGACCAAGAAGCTCATCAACTTTGTCAGCGTCAAATCCTTCCATTGGGCCTGAGTCCACCCCAAGGAGTGCAGCCGTCTCAATCATAATACCAAGAGGTAGGTAGCTTTGAGATTTGTACCAACTTTTCGTACCGTCGTCCCCAAGTCTTTGTATTGCGCCATGAACCATGTCGCCAAAACCTTGTAATTCTTCCACTGTTTTTCCTTGAGTTTTGGCGGTTCTTTCAACGAGTTCGTCTACAACTTTTCCTCCATCGATGCGGGACGCTATGACAATAATATGCGAAGCATCTGTTACTTTAGGTTGGTCATAACTTACTTCTCTTAGCTTCTTACGAAGCTCTGTATTGTTCACAATAATGAACTGCCACGACTCAACCCCGTAAGCAGAAGGGGACAGCCTCCCCGCCTCAAGGATGGTAGTTAGTTGCTCTTGTGTTAATTTTTTTGTGGTGTCAAAAATCTTCCCAGCGTAGCGCCAGTTCATTGCAGCTAATATTGTCTCATGTGATGTTGTTTCTCGGTTCATACTTTGGTATTGTTATTATATATTTTGCTTATTAGTGCTATATATTGTATAGTACTATATAAAATATAGCAACTATGCCACAACCAAAGCATACAGAAAAGACCTGCACTGACTCCCTTAGACTTTTAGGGGATTATTGGACGCTTTCGATAATTGACGCACTGCGGGATCAGGAACTGCGCTTCTGCGAACTTCAACGTGTTCTCGGCATGGTGAACCCGGTAACGCTCACCAATCGTCTACAAACCCTAGAGGTGAAAAACTTGTTACACAGATGTGTTGGTGCCGTTGACGAAGTTTCTGTTTCATATCGTCTTACTTCCCTGGGGCAAGAAGCATTACAGGTTCTTGATGCCGTGCACACCTTTTCTAAAAAGTTAGATATCAAAAAGTAAACAAACCACCTTTTATTTGCATGGTATAGTTTTAGTATGAAAAAAGTAGCAATAGAAGAAGAGTGGGCTAAAGTTCTAGAAGACTTTTTTGAGACCTCTCATTTTCAAGAGCTCTCTTTGTTTGTCAAAAACGAGTATCTCTCTAAAAAAGTCTACCCACACCCAAAAAATCTTTTTAAGGCTTTTGAGCTTACGCCTTTCTCTAAAGTTAGTGTTGTTATTTTAGGACAAGACCCGTATCATGGCGATGGCCAGGCAATGGGGTTGTCTTTTTCTGTACCTAAAGGTGTAGCTGTTCCGCCATCACTTAAAAACATTTACAAAGAAATAGAGCAAGACATCGGTACAAAGAAAGACTTTACTGATGGTAATCTTGAACCGTGGGCAACGCAGGGCGTTTTTCTTTTAAATGCAATTCTTTCTGTAGTCGCAAGCTCTCCTGCTTCACATCAAGGGAAGGGTTGGGAGGCTTTTACTGACACCGTTATAAAGTCCATATCAGATGGTCATGAACATGTTGTGTTTATGCTTTGGGGTAACTTTGCTCGAAGTAAAAAAAGTCTTATTGATGAGACTAAGCATCTAGTACTTGAGGCGCCTCACCCGTCTCCTTTTTCAGCGTACACTGGGTTCTTTGGCTGCAAGCACTTTTCTTTATGCAATACATATTTAGCAAATAACAAAAAAAAGGAGATATCTTGGTAGGAATGGAGTGTCACAAAGTGTGCTCCTATTTTGTTATATCTAGTGTAAGGGAAAGTGCATCGAAGCCTACCTGCGTAATATAATCAACTATGAAAAAAATACTCCTAACAGTGCTCATGTTTTCTGCCCTGGCGACCAATTACGTCCTTGCTGAGTCAGGTGACTCAGTATATGTGCCATCTTCCCCATATTTCTCAACTGTGTACTCAGTTATGGAGAATAAAGAGGAAGTCAGGGTTAGTGGCAACCAAACAAAAGGAAAGTATAGAGCAAACAGTCTCATCGAGGAAAGAATCAAAGCTTTATCAAGTAACGTATCCGCTATTGCAGACAATAAAAAATTAACAACTGAACAAAAGAGCCTACTCACTACTCAGCTAACCACGAGTAGTACCAATCTGACAGCACTCAAAAACTCTATTGCATCATCGACAGATGCAACATCAACCAAGCTGCTCATTGATTCCATATTCAAAGACTTTAGAATTTATGGCATTGTTATTCCTAAAGTGCGAATAGAGTCTCGTATCTACCAGCTCAAAAACCATACCGAAGCCTTGTCTCAGACCTTTAGCAAAATACAAACAAAAATTGACGAAAGCAAAGCACAAGGTAGAGACGTTTCACTTTGGCAAAAGGGGTTAGACGACGCCAAGGTACTTGTTGCGGGAGAGATGTTTAAGTTAGATGATCTTCTTAAGAAGACAGCAACACTTACACCACAGAGCTACGGAACTACAAGTAAGGAGGTTATCGACTCTGTAAACCGAGATCTAAAGTTGATTTCTAAAGAATTAAATACAGTAGTTGGTAAAGTAAGAAAGCCTTACAACTTAAAGAAAGTGTCTACGGGTACAACGGTTTCTGCAACATCAAGTTCTAGGTAGGCAGTAATAGTTACATTCATATTTCTACATTACAACCTCCGAAAGGAGGTTTTAATGTGCAACTGTTATAGCAAGTACTTTGCTAGCTCCATTTTTTATGAGACAACTTCTTGCTTCTAGTAAGGTAGTACCGGTAGTTGTTACATCGTCAATCAAAATGATATTTGTGTAAGGGAGTGGTCCGTTAACTTTGAAGGAGTTTCGTTGTCTGTTTAGTCTTTCCGCTTTGGTTTTTGCTGTAACCTGGCGCTCTGTGTACTTTATTTTCCTAAGTATGTCCATCTTGACTGGGATGCCGGACTCTTTACTGATTGCACTAGCAAGTAGCTCAGACTGGTTGTAACCACGGGTGATTCTTCGAAGCGGATGTACAGGTATTGGCACTACTACCCACCCTGCGTCATCCGTAGGCAGTAGTGATAATAGTTTCTTTGAGAGTGGGCCCACGAGATCTTTTCTGTGAAAAAACTTGATAGCGTGAACGACTCTTTTAACTTTTATATCTTTAAACGAGTACAGTGAGGAAATAAAGTGATGAGTACTATCAAGTGGGCGCTCAAACGACGACAAGCACCCCTCACATAAATTGCTACCTTCCTTACTACAAAGGTAGCACTTCTTTGGGAACATAATATCGATGAAGTTTTGGCAAAGTGAAGTAATCATCCACATACTATATTCAAGTGTATAGAATTTTTTTGTAAGAGTAAGTGTATACTAAGACTATCTATGTTTGATTTCATTAAGAAAGAAGACGTTGCACAAGCGATAGGTCTAGATATTGGCACTTCTTCGGTTAAAGTGGTGCAACTTCGTCGCGAGAAAAACAGAATTATTCTCGATACCTATGGAGAAGTCGCGCTCGGTCCATACGGTGGTCTAAAAGTTGGACAAGCAATTCATTTAGGAGAAGAAAAACTACTCGAAGCAGTGCAGGATCTTTTCAAAGAAGCCAAGGTTACAGCACGAGACGCTGTTGTCGCGATAGACCCAAGTGGAGCTTTCGTATCCTTAGTTACAGTTCCCAAAGTTCCAGACGATGAGCTGCGTACGATGATGCCAATTGAAGCTCGTAAGTACATTCCGATGCCGCTTACCGAAGTGCAGATGGACTGGTGGCATATTCCGCAAACAGTGAGATTAAAAGGAGATAATAAGACAGTAAGCGTTGTATTGGCGGCCGTAAGCAACAACATTTTAATGGCGTACGACAGCTTAGTTAAGAAACTTTCACTAACTAACGTTGAATATGAAATACACGGATACAGTTTGCTGAGAAGTGCACCACCACATACTCATAAAATGGTTTTATATGTTGATATAGGGTCACAGAGTACAGCGCTCTCACTCGCATATCAAGGTATCGTAATGGATATGCACGTTATAAGTCGCGGCTCACAAGATGGTACGATGCAGCTATCAAAGGCACTCTCTATCACCATCGATACTGCAGAGGAATCAAAACGTACATTTGGTTACGCAGGGGACGCATCGAATCCATACTTTAAAGATGTGCTTGAACTTTCTAGTTATCCACTGTTTGGAGAGGTCGCTAGACTATCCTTGATGTTCGAAAGAAAGTATAATCAAACAATAGAAGGAATAATCCTAACAGGAGGCGGAGCGAGAGTCCCTGGGATGTTGCAGGCATATAGTAAGACTGTACACATTGCCGGACGAGTAGTTACACCTTTTGAACAAGTGATTGTGCCTGATTTTTTGGCAGAAATGATGGAGAGGGTCGGTCCTTCTTACGCTGTCGCTGTCGGGTGCGCACTCAAAAAACTTGTTTCATAACTTAACACATGCCGTTCTCATTTAATCCAACAGTACAAGCAGGTAGCCAGGGAGAGGGTGCACAAACACCAAGTACGTCACTCGCGCCTCAAGTATCTCCAGATATTTCGCTTAATGATGCGCCGACCGCACCTGAAACCCCTTTCCTTTTTTTGGCACAAAGAGGTACGGGAAATATAACAATGAACGCATACTTGCAGATGCTTTTACTGCTGACTACAGTATTATCCGTAGTCGCTGCCATCACCTTATTTGTTTATGGGATGTATTTGACTTCAAGTATTGAAAGCAAGAAGGAACTACTTGCTCTAGAAGAGGGTACTTTTAAGAGTTATCCATTCGACGAAATGAAAAGATTGTCAAGTCGAGTGGAGTCAGTTAACCAACTTTTAAAAGATTATGTTTCTATTCGTTCACCTCTTAAACTTCTTGAGGATGTCGTAGAGAATGGTGTTTATTTTGACAATTTTTCTCTCTCAAGAGAAAAGAAGGGCGGATACGTTGCGTCTTTTACTGTTATAACAACTGATTATCAATCACTGATTCAACAATTGGAAGCGCTAAAGTTGACTCAGTATACAAAAATCGCACCACTGCCGAAAGCTGACAAACTTATTGAGGACAAGAAACAAAATCTTACAGTGCGGGTGATAACTCCAGTCATGATCCAGGGTGTGTTGCCAGATGAAGTTGTGTTTTTATCTACTCAACAAGAACCTGAAAGCCAAGGAGTGCCTGTAGTTGGGACAACTACAAACCCTCAATAAACTTATGTCACCTAAACTACTTAACATTCTTCTAATTGCCTTACCTGCGGTTCTTTTTTATGGTTACCTCATGCCATACTATACAGGTGAAGGTGGTCTTGTCTGGACTCCAGAAAAAAGCATTAAAACTTTACAGGTTGAAAATGTTTTGTTTGCAAACACATTAAAACAGACGGGAATCATAAAGGACGCTGCTGAGAAGTTTGAAAAGGACTACAACTCATTCGATGCAGACACTAAACAAAAGATATCGACAATGCTGCCAGACACTATAGACCCTGTAAAGCTTAGGAACGAAGTAATTAATATTGCCGCTAAGACTGGGGTTGCAATTAGCGGTCTCAAGGTAGAAAAGGACCCGAAAGGGGAAGGTGGTCTAAATTTTTATAAAGTTACATTTGGTGTCAAAACTCGGTATGCAACTTTTAAAACACTTGTGGAGAGCTACGAAAGAAATAAGAGGTTTTTCTTACTTGATATGGCAACTATTAGTCGACCTAAGTCAGATGATGAAGAAAAGGAGATACAAGAGGACGTGCTCGACTCTACTGTCACATTTAGAGTCTATTATATGAAGTAATTTGCACCTATGAATATCAATATACAAAAACTACAAGAAATAGTGACCGGCATTATCGCCGTCGGTGTTTGTTGTGTTTTTGGTTACTTTACGTATGTGGTTTTTTTTACAGGCCCTGTAGAAGAAGCTAGTCCAAGCTTGGCGACAGTAAATGTCAGTGCTTTTTCTTCCTCGCCAAAGATTTTGAAAATTGCTAGTGCAGTAAGTGGTTCAGCACCAAAGATAGCGATAAAAAAGAAGGACTACCTCTTCATCGAAACTTCACTTTACAAGTCTTTCACTGACGACCCAGTGGACGTTCCACTAAGTGAAAAGCGAGGGCGGCCAGATCCTTTCGTCCCGTATGCTACTCCTTGATCTTTTCGTTAGTCAAAATAAGTTAACCGAGATAGAAGCGAAAGAAATCGAAACACAGCTCTCTTCGAATGAGGGAGTTTTTGTTGATGACCTTCTTGCCGCTAAAAATATTTCTAGTGACGAGATAACCGAAGTGAGAAGCACTCTCCATGGGTTGCCTATCTACAGAGAAGATATCTCAGGTGATCAAGAGCTTACCAAGTATATTGGAGTAGCGCAGTCTAAACAGCTGCTGGCGGTACCTCTTGGAGTTAAGGAGGAGGTTTTACTAGTTGGGGTCGTGGACCCAGAATACGGAAATGTTCTGAGCAGCCTTCAGTTTCTCTTTGGTGCCAATCATCAACCATATAAGGTATATTTGGTTAGCTATGATGCTTTTAAGTCCCATTTTGGTATTACTGGTATAGAAAAGCAGGAAGATCAATCAAGCGTGGTTAACAAAGTTGACAACGAAGTACTCTCATACGTCGCCAAGGAAGACGACAAGATGGAAGATGACAAGATTGAAGAAGGCGACATCGACCTGGCCGACACTTCTGGCAATCTTGATAAAAACCTAGCAAAACTTCCCGTCCCGGAAATATTCAGTACTGTTCTACGTTATGCTATTGATAACGGTGCTTCTGATATTCATATTGAGCACATGGGGACCAATGTTCGCATACGTGTGAGAATGGATGGTCGGCTTGAGCAAATAGCTGCCCTTCCCAACAAGCTTCATCCAATGGTGATAGCCCGTATTAAAGTACTTTGTGGAATGAAGCTTGACGAAAAACGTAAACCACAAGATGGGCGCTTTAGTACGAAGTTCGGAGAACGCAAGATCGACTACCGTGTGTCATCATTCCCAAGCTATTATGGAGAAAAGATCGTGATTCGTATCTTGGATAGTGTAAAGGGGGTGAAAATTCTTGCTGAACTTGGTTTTTCTGAGCTACAGATGATGCACATACGAGAAGCACTCGGTGCCCCGTACGGAATGGTACTCATCTCCGGGCCTACAGGGTCAGGAAAAACCACAACACTCTATTCTATGCTAAATGAAATAGATAGAGACCATAAAAATGTGGTGTCACTCGAAGACCCGGTGGAATATAACGTAGGTGGTATGAACCAATCCCAAGTGTTTCCGGACATTGGATACACGTTCGCGTCTGGACTCAGGTCTATCCTCCGTCAGGACCCTGACGTTATCATGGTGGGAGAAATTCGTGATGGTGAAACTGCTCAACTCGCTATTCAGGCGGCCCTCACAGGTCACTTGGTATTCTCTACGATCCACACCAACACATCCATTGGTGTTATCACTCGTCTTTTGGACATGGGGGTAGAGTCATACCTTATTGCGCCAGTGCTTATTGCGGCGCTTGGTCAGCGACTTTCTAGGTCTATTGCTGAAGGTTGTGGAGAGGAGATGGAGATGACCTCATCACTTAAACAAATGGTAGAACAACAGTTTGCGGACTTGCCTGATGAGTTTAAGGAAAAATTTCAAATTGCACGGCCGTTCTATCAGTCTCGAGGTAACCAAGAAAATCCAACAGGTATCAAGGGGAGAACGCCGGTGTTTGAGGTATTACCTATTACAGAGGAAATTGAAGAGGCAATTTTGCGAAGTAAAGGAGAAGAGGAGATTCGTAAGATTGCGAGAAGAGGAGGAATGACTACTATTAAAGAAGACGCAATGCTTAAGTGCATGGATGGCAAAATACCATTTACTGAGTTGGCAGAATTGTAAGAGGGAGAAAGTTAGGAGTTTTGACTTTGGCCTTTGTGTGAGATTGTCTCCTAACCTCTAACTTTTCCTTTGTCCACTAGTCCCCAACCACTAGTCCCTATATACTGTCTCTATGAACTACGAAGTTGAGCTCGATGACTTGGTAATGACTCTCGTTAAAGAAGGAGGGTCTGACTTACATCTTACAGTCGGTAGTTTCCCTACCCTGCGGATCAATAGAGAGCTTATTCCACTCACAAGAAAAGTCGAACTAAAACCAGAAGATACACTTGGTTTTTTGCGGCAGATGGTAGGCGAAAAGACACTTACTGACTTTGTGGTGAAGCAAGAGTTAGACTTTTCATATTCTCATCGTAATCAGTATCGACTACGCGGTAACGCGTCCTTCCAGCGGGGTTTTATTTCTATAGCTTTACGTTTAGTACCTAAAGTCAAAAGCATACAAGAGCTTAACCTGCCAGATCAACTTATTCAGATAGCGAGAGAAAAGCAAGGATTCTTCTTGGTCGTTGGACCCGTTGGGCAAGGGAAGTCTACAACACTTGCAGCGATGGTGTCGTTGATAAACGCAGAGTCTCGTAGACACATTCTTACAATCGAGGATCCAGTTGAGTTCCACTTCGACCAAGACAAGTCTCTTATTGAGCAGCGTGAAGTTGGGATAGATACTGATGACTTCAACACTGCTCTTGTCCACGCGCTACGCCAGGATGTTGATGTTATTATGATTGGAGAAATGCGTAACAAGGAGACTATATCAACTGCAGTAACTGCCGCAGAGACAGGTCACTTGGTATTCTCAACCCTCCACACCAACTCAGCAGCTCAGACTATCGACAGAATTATTGATACTTTTCCTGGAGAGCAGCAAGGTCAGATTCGCTTACAGCTGGCATCTTCACTTATCGGCGTATTATCACAGAGGCTTGTGCCAACCATTCAGGGTGGACTCGTTCCTGCCTTCGAGTTACTACTTAATACTAGCGCTGTCTCTAATTTAATCCGAGAAAAGAGAAGTCATGAGATAGATGTACTTATCGAAACAGGAACTGACGAAGGCATGATAGACCTTGATAGATATTTAGCCGGACTGGTAAGATCAGGAATAGTAGCTCGAGATGTGGCTATGCAGTTTGTACGAAGAAAGGGGTTATTCGAGAGGCTGATCTAATTAATGTATGCTATTTCACTATACAGCAATTAATGACAATGGGAATAAAGAGGAGGGGGATGTTGAAGCAACGTCCCTCGATAATGCTATTTTTATAGTCAAGAAGAAGGGGTTTACTTCCATAGTTGATGTTAAAGAAAAAATAAAAGTAGAAGACAATATTTTAATTGCGGTATTTGGTAAGTTATTTAAACAAAAAATAACCAACAAGGACGTCGTAATTTTTTCTAGACAGGTGGCGACACTCTTTGCGTCTGGCGTATCCGCTCTTCGAGCATTTAGACTGCTCGGACAAGAGAATGAAAACAAAACTTTACAAGAGGAAGTGTTCAATATTGCTGATGATATTGAAAAAGGCACCTCTCTTTCTGCTTCTTTGGCTAAACACCCAGATCTGTTTACTAACTTTTACATAAACATGGTGAAGTCCGGCGAAGAAAGCGGCAAGCTAAACGATGTTTTCTTGTATCTGGCTGACTACCTTGATCGTAACTACGAACTTAATCAAAAGATTAAGAAAGCGCTCACGTACCCTACATTCGTTATTTCAACATTCTTTGTCATCATGGCCGCCATGCTTACTTTTGTGGTTCCAAAGATGGCCGCAATGTTCGCAGAAGAAGGTGTTCAGCTTCCGCTTGTAACTCGTATTGTTTTGGGAGCCTCTAGTCTCTTTGTTGACTACTGGCATATTACATTCCCAGTCATCATAATTGGTATTTTTGCTTTTAAGCGTTGGGCGAAGACTGATGATGGCGCCGAGACGATTGATAACTATGTCTTAAAGATACCAGTTATGAAGACCCTCATCCAAAAACTTTTCTTGCAACGTCTAGCTGACAACATGAACACCATGCTCACTAACGGTGTGCCAATTGTTAAGTCTATAGATATTACCGCATCTATTGTTGAGAACAGGGTTTATAGAAAACTCCTGGAAAGAGTCTCTGTTAAGGTCCAAACAGGAAAGTCTTTCTCAAAGGCTCTTTACGAAGAACCTCTTATCCCTAACATTCTTGTGCAAATGGTTCATATTGGAGAAGAGACCGGAGAACTTGGATTCATCCTTAAGAATTTGGCAGTTTTTTACCAAAGAGAACTAGAAAACTCTATCGATAATATGATTGCTCTTATTGAGCCAGCAATGATTGTTTCGCTAGGTATTGGGGTAGGTGTACTCGTCTCCGCTATTCTCCTCCCAATGTATGCGCTCACTGACGCAATTAAGTAGAAAGCAAGTTTTAGGTTAGTAGTTCTCAGTTTTCAGTGAATTCCAAGTAGTCATGTTTTAGTGTATTTTTCTTAGAGTCACAACTAAAAACTTTTCTGCCGTAGGGTATTTCTCTTAAAACTAAAACTGATAACTGGGAACTGGGTCCATACTTATCCACACGCATTTCTATAAAACCTTGTATTAGTGTTCTATAAGGGTATATACTTTCTTGTATCTACAAAGATAGATTAAAAATATGTTACACACATTCAAAACAATTAAAACTCGCGGTTTCACCCTCATCGAACTTCTCGTGGTGATCGCCATTATTGGACTCTTGTCGACAATTATTGCCGCACCTATTCAGAATGCTCGCAAGAAGGCTCGTGATGCCAAGAAGATCGCCGAACTAAAATCTCTTCAGCTTGCTATTGAGCAATTTGGTGAGTCTAATGACGGGAACTACCCTCTGACTTTGCGAGAACTTTCTCCAGCATATATGCCGCTACTTCCTACATTCGTAAGTTCAACCACATCTTCATCACGTGATGCGTATGCTTACACCTGGTATCAGGCTAGTGCAAGTGGTGCTGCAACGTCAACATTTGCTTTCCATATAGGATCAAAACTTGAAATCTATGGACCAGCGCTTGACACCGACCGTGACTGTGCAGGAGGTCTCCTATCATCACAACTTGCTGAAGATTATTGTGTTGTTTATAACGGTGATGTTATTGAGTCTTTTATGATAGAAAATGGAACCTCTATCGATGATGAGGCTAATCCTATGGGGATGAGTAGTAGTACTGACTTTTTTGGATGGAGGACTGGGGATATTGATCTTAACGGGTCTAGTACTGACTTTAGAGATGAAGTTGCTACCTCTACCTGTAAATCAGTGGCTGATTGTATCTTCGACATCACTTCACAGCAGTAATTAGTTTGGTTAGTTGAATTGTGTTTTACCTTCTATCTTTCTTCTTGGGTGCATCAGTTGGAAGTTTTGTTCAAGTAATTGCAACACGACTACATGTTGCTCCAATAATTAAAGGACGTAGTAAGTGCCTCTCATGCGGAGAGGCACTTCGCGTTTCTGATCTTATACCAATAGTTTCTTATTTCCTTTTACGTGGAAAGTGCCGCTACTGCAAAGCACCGTATGGCGTGTCGGCTCTTGTTATAGAAAGTTTCTATGGTTTAGTCTTTGTTGCCTTGTATCACTTCCTCCTAAAGGAAAACTCTGGATTGCTGGAGAGCGTGCTTCAGTTGATGTACTACACTGCCATATTTGTAGTTCTTGGTGTTATGGCGCTTTATGACAGAGTGCATAGTTATGTACCTGTGAACTTCCTCACCGCCTTTCTGGTTTTATCATTTGGGATGTTTGGGTACCGTTTGTTCAGTGTCTTTTCACTGATTGACCTTCTTTCTCCAGTTTTAGTTGCATTACCGTTCTTCGCCATATGGGTTGTTACAAAGGGAAAAGGGGTTGGGTTCGGTGATGTGCTGCTGTTCTTAGGTGTAGGTGCCTTCTTTGGACTGTATGCAGGACTGGCGGTGTTTATGATTGCGGTTTGGACGGGTGCTATTACTGGACTAGTTATCAAGTATCTTTTTAAGGTAAAAGGTGCAAGTAAAATAGCTATCCCTTTTGTCCCGTTCATTGCGATTGCTTTTGTCTTTGTTCTGTTCACAGGAATTGATATTTTTTCAATCGCTTTTCTATTTGGCTAGTGGTACTATGTACACATGTTAAAGAAAGGCCGAGAATCCTTTTGTTCTTTTAAGGGATTTACATTAGTTGAGCTTATTGTGAGCATTTCAATCATGGTACTCGTTATGACTATTACTCTTTCCGGCAGGCCGGAGGCGATAATAAGACTCTCTGTTGCTGATGCTGCATCAAAAACAGAGCTATTGTTGCGTCAGGTGCAGTTAAAGGGTAGCTCAGTTAATTCAGCTGGGAACCTCTATGGTGGCGCAGGTGTTATCTTTGATAGAGGTTCCTCGACTATAGCTACAAGTTTTAGAGATAGAATAGATGAAACAATTATTTCCACTTTAGGGCTTGGGAATGGCCTAAAGGACAGCGCCCTTGAGTCAGGTGAAATTCTTAACTTAGATAGAGGAAACAGGTTTGGCAAAATCTGTGTCTCTATGAGTACTTCGACCTTTCTTTGTAACGAAGATAATGATCCAGATATAAGCAACCTCACTGTCTCTTTCAATCGTCCAACTCAAAAAGCAAACATATATATTAACAACTCAAGAGATGTTAATTACTCTGCCGCTTGTATACAAATCGACTCCGTCAAGTCTCCGGTGTATGGATATGTTAAATCAGTGTATGTCTACAAATCTGGAATGATAACCAAATCGGACAGAGAATGTCATTAAATGCAATGAAAAGAGCTTTACTTACAATTAGGTTCCAAGTTAGAGGATTGTCACTCGTTGAAATTTTGGTTGTACTTGGTCTGTTTTCTGGTGTTGCAACTATTTCTTTGGCTACACTTTTTAACACTCAGGCAATCAACGTCAAGCTTTTACAGAGTCAGGCTATACTCGATAACGTTAATCTCTCACTCCAGACTATTAGTAGAGAAATGCGCTATGGCTCTGACTTCTACTGTACAAGTTATCTTGAGACAGTAACACCAACTTTACGTAAAGGGTGTCCAAAGAGTTTGGGAGGAGGAACAGTGCTCTTTTTTCAGCCAGTAGAGGCAGTCGACGAAAGAGACAGGGTGGCATACTTTATAAATAGAGGCATTCTCTACAAAAGAGAAATACCATTTGTTGGAGCGTCAACAACGTATCAAATGACCTCAGAAGATGTTTATATTACTCACTTACAGTTTTTTGTAGAAGGTGCAAACACTTCTACTGGAATGCAAGATGTTTTGAGTTCGCTTGACTACACCCAACCTCGGATTTCTCTGTTTATTTCTGGTCGAGCAAAAGTAAGTAGGGGGACAGACACCCCGGTTCCTTTCTATATTCAAACCCAAATTTCTCCGCGTGTTTTAGATAATAGTTAATATGAAACTCTTCCCAAGAAAAAAATGTATAAAAGGACTGACTCTTTTAGAGACACTTGTTTCCGTTACTATTATTACCCTTGTAATCATTGGGCCACTTTCATACATAGTTATGTCTTCTTCGTATGCCAGGCAAACCAAAGACGCTATGACAGCATCCTTTTTGGCTGAAGAGGCCATTGAACTTTTGCAGAATAGATATGACTCGCTATATATCTTGTGTAGCAAGCAACCCGAAGTAGACCCATGTATCTCTGTCACAGGCGAAACAGTTGGCCAAATCGCGTGGAGAGTGTTTAAGGAGAAGTTATCAAGCGGGGGAGGGTATCCGTCTTGTTTTATAACTGATAATAGTTCTGGATGTTCATTCGACTATGTTGACATGTCAGAGCCGTTTAGTAGCTTCCCTTCTCGTTATACCCCACAGGACACAGAGTGCCCGACTTTGGTTGGAGTAAGCTCTTCAACATATTATAGTTATGTGTGTGGAGGTGTGCCATCACATATTGACGGCATTGTCTCATCACAAGTTTTTTTTAAGAGGGTGGTTTTTCTGGAACATCTCCCAACTTTTGAGCTGACACCAAGAAATGAACAGGATGATGATGACCTGAGGGTGACTTCTGAAGTGAGGTACAAATCAGCTAGTGGTGCCACCCGTTATGCAAAAGTTGTTAGATTTATTCATCCCCGACCATAATGAGTATAGTCATGAAAACTCCCCTCGTAATAAAATCTACCCAGTTTAAAACAAAAGGATTCATTTTGCCTTTTACTATGCTCATAGTAACACTTGTGCTTTTGGTTGTGACTACAGGTTCTAATACATTGGCCAAGCAACTCTTTTTCTCTAAAGTATATAGACAGAGTCAGCTTGCATACTATGCAGCCGACGATGCAATAAGTTGTGCTATAACGGTAGATGATGCATATATAGGTATCGCTGGATATGGCATATTCCCTGGAGCCACTACTGACGACCCTGATACATACATAGATGATGTGTTGGCAAACGTTAATCTGTCCAGGCTTGGTGGAGGGTTACTAGCAATAAACCTAGAAGATATCAAGTGTGCTCAGGTTGCTATTTTTAATCCAGCAGAATCTGACTTTGAGGTATCGTCTACAGATTATGAGTACAATGGTCCTTCAGGGTTAGAGTTAGGAAAGACCTCTACGTATACAATGAAAATGCCCGTAGGTGATGACTCTTTTAGGTGTGCCAAAGTAACAGTCAATAAGACAACGACATTTAGGCAGATTATCGCTCAAGGGTACTCTTCTTGCGGTGGTGGAGTAGACACAGTAGAACGAGCGGTTGTGAATACAACGATAACGGAATAAGTCTAAAAACCTTTATATATAAAGCTTTTGTGGTATACTTTGTTCAACAAACATGGGTAAAAAAGAAGCAGAAAACCGAGTAACTGAATTGCGAAAAACTCTGGAGTATCACAGGCATCTCTACCATGTACTTGATGCGCCTGTTATCGGAGATGAGGTATACGACTCGTTAATGAGGGAGCTAGAATTACTTGAGAAAAAGTTTCCGGAGCTTGATCATCCGATGTCTCCGACACATCGAATTGGCGGAGCCCCACTTGATCACTTTGAGAAAGTTCGTCACGACATTAGGCAGTGGAGTTTTGATAACGTCTTTAATATTAAAGAGCTAAAGGAGTGGCAAGACAGAAACCTTACTCTTTTACAAAAAGAAGAAATACTGACATGCCCAACATACGTGGCCGAGCTTAAGATAGATGGTTTGAAAATAATTCTTACATATGAACATGGTGTTCTTGTCCGAGGAGCTACGCGCGGCGACGGAGAGGTTGGGGAAGACATTACACAAAACATAAAGACGTTTCGTAGTGTGCCTCTTATCCTGCCAGAACCAATATCTATAACTGTGATTGGTGAAGCGTGGATGAAGAAAAAAGACCTAGAGCGAATCAACAAAGAAAGGGAGCGAGATGGTCTTCCTCTTTACGCTAACACTCGTAATTTGGCTGCGGGTACATTGAGGCAACTCGACCCCAAAGTAGTCGCGTCCCGCAACCTGCAACTTTTTGCTTACGACATTGAAGGTGGAGAGCATGCAACACAGATTGAAGAATTGGAAACGCTCTCGCGGTATGGGTTCTTGGTGAATAAAGACCACGCATACTGCAAAACCTTAGAAGAGGTAGAAGTCTTTTACCAAAAATGGACGGATAAGCGCGCAGGACAAGACTATGGCATCGATGGACTTGTGGTAAAAGTTAATGAACGTACTATCTGGAACACACTCGGGTACACTGCCAAATCCCCCCGTGGAGGTATTGCATATAAGTTTCCGGCAGAAGAGGTCGCAACCAAACTCATCCGAATTAGTGTGCAAGTTGGTCGAACAGGTGCAGTCACCCCGGTTGCAGAACTTGAACCAGTATTGCTCGCTGGCTCAACAGTGTCACGCGCAACTCTCCACAACGAAGATGAAATACAACGGCTCGATGTTCGCACTGGTGACACTGTTGCGCTCAGAAAAGCAGGAGACGTGATACCGGAGATATTCAGTGTGTTCAAGGAACTGCGACCAAAGAATGCAAAAGAGTTTAAAATGCCATCTGTTTGTCCAGAGTGCGGATTTTTTTTGGTTAAAGAGCAGCTTGGCAAAGAGTCGTCTGCAGCATGGTACTGTAAAAATGTTGAGTGTCCTGCCAAGCACCTAGAGGGTCTCATCCACTTTGTCTCCAAAAAGGGTATGAACATTGAAGGGTTAGGAGACAAAATAATTGAGGAGTTTAGGGGCCTTGGTCTTATCACAGACTTCGCTTCCTTGTACCAGATTAAGAAGACAGATATAGAAGGACTTGATGGGTTCGGTGAAAAGTCCGCCGAGAATATTATTACTGCAATAGAAAAATCACGAAGTGTTCCATTTCATCGGTTTTTGTATTCACTCGGTATTCGTCATGTAGGAGAAACTACCGCCAAAGACATAGCAAAGCATTTTTTAACACTAGACGCGCTACGCGCTGCATCGTTTGAAGAGTTGTCATCAGTTGATGGGGTAGGAGAAAAGGTCGCAGAGTCATTGTTGACTTACTTTAAAGATACTGCTAATGGCGAACTACTGAGGCGTTTGCTTGGCGAAGTGAGTATCCAAAGTGAACAAAAGAAAGCCTCGGGTAAGTTTTCTGGGTTCACTTTTGTCATCACTGGGACACTGCCGTCATTATCAAGAGATGAAGCAAAAAAAATAATAGAAGAGAGTGGAGGTAAGGTAGCAGCAAGTGTTTCCAAGAACACAAACTATCTCTTGGCGGGTGAGGGAGGGGGGAGCAAACGAGATGACGCAATAAAAGCAGGTACAACAATAATAGACGAGGAAGCTTTTAAGAATATGTTATAATCTCCCTATGCAAATCACTAAAGAAGACCTCGTCAATCTCTCAAACCTTTCGCGTATTACTATTGTTCCAGGAACAGAAGATAAAATGCTTGCAGATATGCAGGCAATCCTTGGATATGTTTCAGAGATTAATGACGTCAGAGGAGAGATAAAAGAACGTGAGATTACAGCCAGAGAGTCTGGTCACTACAACATTACACGTGAAGACGTTGTCACTAGCAGCTCTGGATCTAATACGGTAGCAATCCTTGACGAAGCACCCGAAACTGAGGACGGATATGTAAAAGTGGCACAAGTACTGAAATAACAAGGTTATAGACGGATAGACATATTCAAAACACATGCAAAAGACACTAAAACAACTACATGAAGAAGTAAAAAGCGACGCAGTTGCTATTGAAACACTTGTTGAAAGTTGTAAGAAAGTAATTCTAGAAAAAGACCCAGCAATTCATGCGCTTTTAGGATTGTACTCAGAGGGGCTCATCTCATCACAAATTGCAAAGGCAAAAGAAATGTTCGCAAATGGTACAGCAACAGTGCTAACAGGTATTCCTATTGTTCTTAAGGATAATATTGTAGTTAAGGGGGAGAAGGCAACCTCAGGTTCTAAGATTCTTGAGGATTATACTGCGACGTACGACGCTACTGTTGTTAGGAGATTAAAAGAGGCAGGAGCCATTTTGATCGGCCGAGCGAATATGGACGAGTTTGCAATGGGTGGGTCAACTGAAAACTCAGCATACGGTGTAACTAAAAATCCCCACGACATAACACGAGTAGCTGGAGGGTCGTCAGGTGGGTCTGCTGCAGTGGTTGCATACGGAGGGGTTCCGGTGTCGCTTGGTTCTGACACAGGAGGTTCTATTAGACAACCTGCATCATTTTGTGGCATTGTTGGACTTAAGCCAACATACGGAGCTGTTTCTCGTTATGGTCTTATGGCGATGGGGTCTTCGTTAGATCAGATAGGGCCGTTCGCTAACTCCGTAGAAGACGTAGAGGCGGTATTTAATATAATTAAAGGTAAGGACCCACTTGATGCAACCTCAGTGTCCGAAGAAGAACTACGAACGAAGAACGATGAACTAAAAAAGAAAATAGGTGTTCCTTGGTCGTTTATACGACGTGATGGTATCGACAAGGATGTGCTTGATAATTTTGAGTCCTCTGTTGAAAAGTTACAGAAGTCAGGGTATGAAATAGTTGATATTTCAATCGAACACCTCGAAAAAGCACTGTCGGTGTACTATGTTGTTGTGTTTGCAGAGATTTCTTCTAACATGGCACGTTATGATGGTATCCGTTACGGCTTGTCTATTCCTGATGAAAATGTAATAAAGGGCTACTTTACATCTAGATCAGAAGGGTTCGGTGAAGAAGTTCGCAGACGCATACTTCTCGGTACGTATGTACTTTCTAGTGGCTACTATGACGCGTACTACAATAAGGCCAATCTCGTTCGTGAGATGCTGCGAGAAGAGTTCGCTGCTATTTTTGAGAATGTCGACGCTGTAGCAATGCCAACTTCTCCTATTCCTGCTTTTAACATAGGTGAGAAGTCTCACGACCCGCTTGCTATGTACTTGGCTGATATTTTTACGGTGCCAGTTAACATAGTTGGAGTGCCAGCAATTTCTATTCCTTCTGGAACAACGTCAGCAAAATTACCTCTGTCGCTGCAACTTCTTGCGCCACACTTTAGAGAAGACATATTATTCACTATCGGGAAGGACTTTGAAAAGCTATACTAGAAGTAGATTCTAGACTTTAGACACCAGACACTAGATAGTATTCTATTGTTTGTTGCCTATTGCCAGCTGTCTATCTTTATGTATTCTTTATCCATCGACTATCTCTTCAATCGTGTATATGACGTGTTACTTTGGATTAAGTATACGTGGTTTTTTACCATACTTAGAAAAGACCCAGAAGCCTACATAGAAGAGGTTTCGTACCGTGACTGGGATGGGTTAAGAGACAGGGGGTGGTTTGATGCATATCTCGCACAAAAAGATGGAGTAGTTCCACAAGCTGAGATACATGTCTCACTTTGGCAAAGAATGCTTGAGAGTCTTGGTATAAAAGTAAGAGACTCAGACGGTGACGGAATACCGGATGTTACCGATTCACGTCCTTATGATGCGGACAACCTAACCAAAGCAGAGCTCAAAGAACGATACGAGGAAGAGTATTCTCTTTGGGATCATGTTAGAGACGTGTTTGGTATAGGTCCAGTTGATAAAGACAAAGACGGAATACCAGACAGCTATGAGAAGAACCATGGACTAGATCCAGAAAATTCTGACAGTGATAGTGATGGTTTATTGGATGGTCAAGAGTTAGTTATGGGTACTGATCCTCTTAATCCGGACTCAGATGGTGACCTTGTTTTGGATGGAAGAGATGAGTCACCACTTGACCCAACCATTTCTTCTAATGGACCAGACACAGACGGCGATGGTGTTAGTGATGCAATAGAAAAACTTTTTGGTTCAGATATTTTAAAAAAAGATACAGACGGTGATGGTATTCCGGACAACATGGATACGTACATCCTAGACCCAGAAAATATTGGTCGAATCACAACCCTCGACCTCAAAGATGCGACCAGTAACTTACACTTCTCAATTCAGAATCCAGTACTTTCTTTTTTTTCTGAAATATTGTCATTGGCTACCTTGGCCATGCTTCTTGTTTTAGTTTATGCATCATTCAGATGGTTCTTAACCTTCTTGGAAGGTCTTAATCATTTCGACCACCATTTTCATCATGACGATCACCACGGCGGTCATGGACTACATACAGTTAAACACCACAAGGAAGAATCAAACGAAGAGACGTTCGCTGGCATTCCTGGACTTTCAGTAACCAAAGAAGTGCCTGCGACTGCTCCAACACCAAACGACTATGACGACCATCCTAAGTTTGC
>JACCDG010588872.1_pt1 | contig 29592 bp, 25 predicted proteins | sample 7442471 | NCBI WGS metagenome assembly JACCDG01 (sample SAMN15323444, study PRJNA562643) | freshwater metagenome | isolation source: river surface water | place: USA:Blue River Watershed | collected 2017-08-17 | reverse complement strand
ATTCTACCTCCGCATCTGAATTTTTCTCACCAAAGGCATTCGGCTTGTAGGCATAAACAGAGATGCCTGCGTCATCTAACATTTTGCGCACTTCCTTGAATTTATCCATGGAAACAGACTCTCTCCATGCGGAAACGTCTTTTTGGTATTGAGCCATGGCCGCACGTTGTTCTTCTGTTAACGTAGGGCGAGGTTGACCCGGCGTCCAACGCATAGGTACTGGGTTCACGGGGCGGCCTGCATACTCTTCGACAGCATCACCCATTAATTCAATGGCAGAAACGCCTGAATCTACACAGTATTGAATGATTTGCTTGATATCTCCCGGCATACCACGGTAGGAATACGTAATCGCGCCTATTTGAACACCGCCAAAAACGGAGTTCGGTTTAGCGAAACTAAAGGAAGAATTTGATGCCCACAAAAGGCCTAAAGAGGCCATGGAGCCTGCTGCCAAAAACTGGCGGCGTGAGGGGTTGTTGTTATTTTTCATAGGTAAGAATAGGTTTCTGAATACATTTTACGAATATATCTTTTAAATCATATCCTGCGGGTTAAATTTTGCGACGAAATCCCGCCTATTTTCATCGAATAGGTTTATTTTTGTTAAAAATAGGAAATATTCTTGGATAATTGCCTCGCTAAAATTTCAGACGTATCGGTCTCCTTAGGGGCAAAGCCCGTCGTTACTTCCATCTCTTTTCAGATTCTATCTGGCCAAAAAACGGCCATCGTAGGGCCTATGGGATCGGGAAAGACTTCTTTGGCGAAAGCCTTAGCAGGTCGTTTGTTTAGGATAGGGGATGTGTGGTTTGAAGCGCGAAATCCAGATAAACGAGCCTACGTAATGCTGGTGGAACAACAACACCGGTTCAAGAATCGCAGTAATCTCTCCGAATTTTATTTGCAACAGCGCTTTAATTCATCCGATTGCGACGATGCCTACACGGTGGAGGAGGAGTTAAAAGGGTTAGAGATAGGGGAATGGGTTTCTCTTTTCGAATTAGATGGTTTATTAAGAAGACCTTTGATTCAATTATCGAATGGTGAAAACAAGCGATTGCAAATCGTTAAGTCACTGGCCTACCAGCCGGATTGGTTGATTTTAGACAATCCTTATGTGGGTTTAGATGTAAGTGGTCGTGAGGTTCTTACTAAAGGGTTGCTTTCTTTGCAGGAGCGGGGGATACATTTCATTTTAGTTTCTTCACCCGGTGATGTGCCGGATTTTATTAACCATATCATTGAATTACCCTCTATTCAAGAAACTCCGTTAAAACCCATGCCTCAGCTACGCCTATTAGCTCCATTTGAGGTGGCCGTTAAAATGCAAAAGGTACAGATCAACTATGGATCTAAAACGATCTTACATGATTTTACTTGGGAAGTTCAAAAAGGAGAGAGATGGGCAATAAAGGGCCCGAATGGGGCCGGAAAGTCTACCTTGATTAGTTTAATCACAGCGGATAATCCACAGGCCTATTCGCAGGACATTACCTTGTTTGATCGAAAAAGAGGATCGGGGGAGAGCATTTGGGACATTAAACAAAAGATAGGTTATGTGAGTCCGGAATTACATCTGTATTTTAAGGAGGGCGGGTCCTGCTTTTCGGTGGTAGCCTCAGGATTGTTTGATACGCAAGGCTTGTTTAAGCGCCTGACTGAGGAGCAAATCAAGCAGGTAAACCACTGGATGAAAGTGATGAGAATTAGTCATTTGAAAGAAAGATCCTTCTTACAGATTTCGGGTGGAGAGCAGCGTATGGTATTGATTACACGTGCCTTAGTAAAGAATCCAGAGTTGTTGATACTCGATGAACCCTGCCAAGGATTAGATCGTGTTCAAACGGAGCACCTGAAGTTAGTGCTCGATTATTTAGCAGAAAACTCAGAAATGACCTTACTCTATGTGAGTCATTACGATCGAGATATTCCGTCTTGCGTGAATCAGGTTTTGGAATTAAAACGGCTCTGAAATGGATGGACTAGGTTTTGAGAACCATTTAGGGCCATCTGCCGTCATATAAACACAGTCCTCTAAACGTACCCCAAATTCCCCCGGTATTGCAATCGTCGGTTCAATGCTGAAACACATCCCTACCTCTAACGGCATCTTGTTTCCGCGCACCATATTCCCCCATTCATGTCCGCTCATCCCGATACCATGGCCGGTCCGGTGTGGCAGACCAGGTAATTTATAATCGGGGCCAAAACCTGCGTCTACTAATACTTTCCGCGCAGCAAAATCAACGTTTTCAGCCGGTGCACCTAATTTAGCTGCTTCAAAACCTGCATGTTGCGCCTTTTTTTCTAAATCCCAGATCTGTTTCTGCTTCGCGCTAGGCTCCCCAAAAACTACCGTCCGCGTAATATCCGATTCATAACCACCCACGCTACAACCACAATCGAGCATCACGACATCCCCTGTTTTTAAGATTTGTTTTCTTGAACTTCCATGTGGAAACGAAGTCGCTACCCCAAAAGTTACCGATGCAAAACCAGGCATAACTCCCTGCTCTGTGTGAGCCTGAGCAATTTTTTGGGAGATTTGACGTGGGGTACAACCAATTGTCAAAGCTGCAATTCCGGCTTGTATGGCTTTTACGGTCGCATCATTTGCTTTTTGCATGAGAGCAATTTCGGCCGGGGATTTAATAATGCGGCATGGAATGGTGATCGGATCTGCGCTCACGAATTGAAAGTTTGCGTCTGATTTTCGCAAGCCGTCGAAGATGAAGAATCGACAGAATTCATCGATACCTATTTGGCCCTTCTCTATACCTATTCCTTTTAAGACACAGGTTGTCAAAGCAAATGGATTTTCGTCTTCCTCCCAAATGGAAACCTTAGTTCCGGCGGGTGCAAGTTCAAGAAATCGATCTTCTTCGAAAGCGGGGCAGATAAAGTTGATTTCTCCTTTCACCGGAATGACCGCGAGCATCGACCGCTCCGATGGATACCAGCTGATGCCCGTGAAATAATTCATATTCACTCCTGCATCTAAAATGATGGCCTGAATTTGCTTTTCCGCCATTAATTTTTGTGCCTTTACCACCCGCATCTTGCGTTCCTCTAGACTAATAGGCGTAAACTCGATAGGCGCTAGTGCCGATGAGGATGATGTTAGGGAAAGGGATGAGGCCAAAAGGCCCCCTTTTATGAAGTTTCTACGTTGCATACCGAAATTTAAAATAAAACATTAACATTAGAAATTCTCCCGGGATGAATTAACTTTAAAGTCATAATTTACCTATGCGGCTACTTTTTATTCGTTTCTCGGCCATTGGCGATATCGTTTTAGCTTCCCCAGCCTTGCGTTGTGCGAAGAAGCAGATTCCCGGCGTAGATATTCATTTCTTGACTAAGAAATCAATGAAAGCCGTTTCAGAGGCGAATCCCTATGTGGATCACTTCCATTATTTTGAAAAAGACCTAGATAGCACCATTCAGGAATTAAAAGCCCATAACTTCGATTACATCATCGATTTGCACAAAAATCTACGTAGTCTGAGGATTCGGTTGGCTTTAGGCGTTCCTTATTTATCGTATAATAAGCTGAGTGCAGAGAAGTTTCTGTTGACTAAATTCCACGTAAATAAAATGGCGAATCGCCATATTTCCTTACGCAGCGTGGATACATTAGCTCCTTTAGGGGTTACGTACGATGGGGAAGGGTTGGATTATTTTGTGCCTGCTGAGGTTAAAGAGCCCATTTTTTTTCCTGACGGCTATGTCGCTTTAGTGATAGGCGCTTCGTATTTCACGAAGAAGTTACCTATGGAATCACTACAGGTGTTATGTGCACAAATTCCGCATCCCATTGTGTTAGTAGGAGGAAAGGAGGAAATCTCGGATGGAGATTCGCTGGCGGCAATAGATCCGAAGCGTATTGTGAATACTTGTGGATCTTATTCTTTGCATGAATCTGCGTTGATTGTTTCCAAAGCTCGTGTCGTCATCTCGCACGATACCGGGATGTTGTACATTGCTTGTGGCTTTGAGAAAAATGTGATTGCCATTTGGGGAGCTACTTCCCCCGCATTGCAGGTGGAGCCATTGATGCCAGTTGATTCAAAAGCTCAAGTTTTTCAATCTATCGTTCCTGATTTAAGTTGCCAGCCTTGTTCTAATTTTGGGACTAAGACTTGTCCTAAAGGGCATTTTGATTGTATGAAAAATCAGGATTTGCCGGAGATAGTGAAGCAGGCGACCATAATGTGGAACGCTTAAGTGAATTTAAGCCGTTTTAATCTCCCTTGATAGGCTTGGTAATAGTTTTTTTTCGCGCCATCATCTAGAAAAGAGTTTCGAATTAATCGCTCCACCTCTTCCGTATTAGTTAGCATTTGGGCTAATAATCGTTCCACCATTTTATCCGGGATTTGGGCTAATTTGCCCAATTGTTGAAATTGGTTCAGTATTTTGCCTTGGTATTGTGATTTAGGGTAGAGGCCACCTTGAAGCGCGAAATCAATCTCTGCTTGGTGCATCTCCGTGTTTAACAGATCATAGGCAGGGCTTAAAACGAAATCACCATCTGATGTTTCCATTAAGGAGAAATTCTTTAGATGCGCGTCCCCATTTGAGAATAGGTAATTAAAAAGGATAAGTTTAAATAGTTTAGACGCCTCGACGGCATATGCAGGCACGTATTGTTGCATGATTTGGAACAATTCAAGGTAGCTTCCCTCGTATTTGTAGTTGATGCCATGGGTTTGTGGTGTTCTGCCTGCTAAAACAGCAAAGTCCTCTTTTGCTAGTTTTTGTCCTGACTCAGTACGGTCGAAGCGTTTGGTTAAATAGGCCATTTCTCCATTTTGGAAGAATATAATCCCGTTCTCTGCCGTTTCGATTTGAAACACCTGCCGGGCAATCTGCATCGTTACATGTTCATTCGCTGGCATCCCGTGTCTATTTCTCCCTAACGTAGGAATCGGCTTCAAAAGGTACTGTCCGCTTTCCCCTGCTTGTGCAAGTCGCAATTTGTTTTTCTCTAATACTAAAGAATATTTCTCTTGTGCCCCAGCGATTGATATACTAGTTCTATTCTCAAGGTAACTACCAGCCATCAATTCAGAACTCGACGGAGAATCATAAGGGAGCACATGAGCAACTTTATGATTAGAGAAAAGTCGCTGAACGGCAGAGCGGCTGTAGCTTGTATTTCCTTCCGTTAACGTACTTGGACAAAAGAGGAGTGGGGTATACATTTAGTTCAGGGACTGTTGAATGGTGATGGCTCCACTCGTATCAAATTGAGCGGTTTGAAGTAGTATGCCAAAATGATCTGCGGGGTCTATTTTCTTGAATCTGCAGACCGCCTGTTTATTTAAACCCTCCGGTAATAAATGAAAAAATGCGGGAAAGAGGTGAGGGGATTTGAACTCTTTTTTTGACTTAGGCAGGGTCAAACTTATGGCCGGTTTTTTCTTGTCTTCAAGCCACGTTTCCAAATACCGAAAGTGAAAACTTCCGTTAGCTAGTTGGCTCAAAATTCCCGCCGGTTCAGTCTTATAAAGAATCGTTGTCGACCTCATTTTCTATGCTTGTATTTTTAATTATTAATTGCAATTCTAGCCCTAAAGCATTGGCTAATTTTTGAATGGTTTCTAAGGTTGGATTACCTTTACCTACTTCCAATTGTTTAATTGTCCTTAAGCTGACTCCAGTTAATAAAGCGAGCGTTTCTTGGGTCACTTGAAGTCTAATTCTACGCTTTTTTAGGGTTTCGACGATGTTATTTAGGTGCATTATAATGCTCTTTTAGTTGTTATATTTTCCAAATTTCGCTTATTTAGGTCAATATTGTGCAATATAATGCACTTTTAAATGAAAATGAAGATTTTCGACTATTTTTTCGAAAGTAACCGTTAAATAAATACTGTTACTAAAGAGATTATACTAAAATGGAAGTTCTTAAATTCACTAAATCAACCAAAATCCGATTCAACATGGTATCAAATTCAAATCAAACATACCCTAAAAAAGGGGCCAGTTCGTCAGGATTATTTGTCCTCTTTTTTATCGTCCTTGTGTGTTTAGGAGCCTTCGCAACGAACCCAACTTCGGTAGAACATAAGCTCATTTTGAAAGATAAAATGAGGGAGTATTTGAATACAGAAATAGACAAAATGCAGCTAGAGAACGACAACAAATTTGCGGCTTTAGGAGCGAGTTTGGGAGCAGCTTTTGGAGGTATAATTGTTGATAAATTCATCGATGAAAATGTAGTGGTTGATGACTATTATTTATTCTCAATAACGAATGTTCGCTGGGAGGGAAAAATCAAAATGGTAGGGGTGGGGATATTCGGTAAAGTAATTTTACACCCCGATATTGATAAGAAACTGAAAGAAGGTTTAACTAAAAATAAATGATTATGAATAGGAATGCAAATGATAAGTGGTTAGGTGGCGTACTAGGTGGAATAGCGAGATCAATGGGTATTTCATCAGGTGTCTTACGCGCTATATTTATTGTTTTATCGCTGGGGATAGGCGGTTTAACGTTTGGAATTAGCTTCGGAGCAGTTGTTTTAATCTACCTGATTTTTTGGATGACTGTTTCCGAGAAGTAGTTAGTCATGCAAAATTTTATGAAAAAAATAGCCCTATTGAGCTCCATTCTATTATTTAGCATTACGGCTAAATGTCAAAAAATCTTTTCTGTCGATTATGAAAGCCAAGCAGATGTTAAAGTGTTTGTTGTTAATTATGAGAGTCAAGCTGATTTAAAAGTATTTAAAGTAAAATACGAAAGTCAAGCTGGAATGAATGATGGCAAGTGGTTCTTTACTAAGTATGTAAGTCAAGCTAAGAAGAAGATCTATTTTGTTCGTTACGAAAGCCAAGCAGATTTGAAAGTATTCTTCGTTGATTATGAGAGTCAGGCTGGCTGGAGAAATTCATCGAAGCAGCATTTGTTGTATTAAAATAGTTCATCATTGAAATCTGCATCACGTTATTTATTTCTTTCCATAGCTTTTGTGATTTCTTCTTGTGCTAAAGAGGACCTTCAGCAACCAGATTCAGGTGATTATACTCCTACTAGTTCAAAAGGATACCTTATTAAGCATACTTATTATACTTTATCTTATTCTAATTCTGATAGGCAATCTGAGTTCGCTTATTACAAATTGCTTCCTGAGAGTATAAATGGGACGCAAGCACGTACGGATGATTTCCGAATTGATCCATTCGTAAAGAACAATCCTGTTAGTAGTACGGCATACCAAGGTAGTGGGTATGATCGTGGTCACCTATGTCCTGCCGCTGATATGGCACTTAACCGAACTGCGATGTCTGAGACTTTTTACATGTCCAATATGTCACCCATGACCCCTTCCTTTAATCGGGGTATCTGGTCTACACTCGAATCTTGGGTTCGAAATGCCGCGATCTTAAATAATGGAGTTTATGTGGTCACAGGCCCCATTTTAAACGGTAGCTGCGGTGTTATGAATGGAGGAATTATTATCCCGTGTTCCTTTTATAAACTAGTGTATAAATCTGGCACTAATCCTAAAATGTTAGGCTTTGTTCTCTCTAATGCGGGTTCATCTTCTCCCCTTAAATCTTTCACAGTTTCTGTAGATGAGATTGAAAGACGTACCGGTATTGATTTCTTCCCACAGCTAGAAGATGCGATAGAGAATCAATTAGAGGGTTCGGTGAATTTAGGGGCATGGGGGTTGTGATTTGGTTTAATATATTAAATTTATGCGTTTAAAAATCAATTCTTATGACTATGAAGTATCTAATTTTCTCAATACTAAGTTTAAGTTTTCTTTCTGCATGTAGTAATACATCCAATTCAAATGATGAAAAAAGTATGGATTCTGCTAGAAACACAAAGCAAGTTGATACAGTTGTTGAGGAAAAAATAAAGCCCGCTGTTGTTGTATCTACAGTGAAAATAGGGGATCAAGAGTGGATGACTAATGATATAAAAACAACTGTCTATAATAATGGGGAACCTATATTTGAAGCAAAAAAAGAAAGTAACTGGGTTAAATTCGGTGAAAAAAAGGTAGGTTGTTACCGCATACTTAAAAATGGAACTTTTGTTTACAATGGATATGCCGTAAATGACAAAAGAGGAATTTTTCCAACTGGATTTATTCTACCGAGTAAAGATCATTTTAAAAAGCTAATAAATTATTTAGGAGCAGGAGAAACTAATATTGGTAAGGCAACTAAATCTATGGCAACTTATTCGATAATAATACAAGATTTTGTTGATGATGAGAATGGTGGGGACTTTGTTGATGTTGAAGTCAAAACTAATGGTAAATCTGGTTTTAATGCTAAGAGGGGAGGTTTTATATATTCTAATGGAGGATTGGATAATGAAGGTAATTGTTCGTACTGGTGGACTTCCTCAAGGCAAGGGGGAAATGCTTATGTAGTAGATATAGGATATTGTTCACAAGATATAGGTGGTGGGGAAGGAAAATTTCCATTTACTTACGGATTTGCTGTGAGGGGGATAAAATCTAACTAATCTGTTCAAAAAAAAAGCTCAACAATTATATTGAGCTTTTTTTAAAGGTGAAGGTTGAATTATAACCCTAATAATCCACTAGCAATATTTATCAATTCTTTCTTTATAGGAACTATACTTTCTAATCCTTTAATTTCATATTTTCCACCATTTAATTCGATAGAATGTTTGCCTTTAGAGTTGATGATTTTACATATAATTTTGTTCTTATTATCATCAACTAAAATATTGAAACTGTTTTTTTGATCTCTGTAGTTGATTCTGCTGGCATCTAATTTTTTTATAGAGTGGATTAGTAATGTTTTAATTGAATGGTAAATTTTCAACTCTTCTGCTGTAGTGATTACAATACTGCCATTCTTGGACTCCTCTTCAATTACTTTCTGTAATGCATTTTGAATTGCATTAGAATTAATCAAATTTCTAATTTTTGTTTTAGTAGAATCCATTAATTTTTTTCCATGCATTCTATTAAATATTGCTTTAATAAAATCTTCTGATGGATCAGCTAATTCTGAAGAAAATGCATCTTCAAATCCTTGTAAGAAATAAATTTCTTGAACCTCATCATAGAGATCTTTTAAGTATTGTGCGTTTTTATGAAATTTCGAAAACTCCTCAATTAACTCATCTGTTATTTCAGAGAAGTTTAAAACAAGAAATGGTACACTGTAAAGCTTTGAATCTTTAGTTGCCTCATTAATGGAATAAAAACGCCATTCTAGTCCATTGGTTAAAATTCCAAATTTTGCATTTTTTATGTTAATGAAATAACCATTAAGTTGCGAAGCTTCAATATCTGTTAGTTTCTTACCTAATTTTTTGCATTCTACAATAATTTCAGTGTTTTTCCCGTCTACTTTTATTCCTATATCTGCTTTGTCATTCTTCTGTCCCCATCCAGCATTTATCTCAGTCATCATGTCATCAATTCTGCTGTAGCCTAACACTTCTAATAAGGGTTCAATTAAAACTGCTCTAGTTTGTGCTTCATTTCCACATTTTTCTTCAAGTCTTGAAAAATCAAATTTGGCTAATGATTTTTTAACAACTGAAATGATGTTTTTATTAACTGGCATATTTTGAAGATTTTTAAATTTAGAATTAAGTTCAATTTACACTAAATTCTTTTTCCCTTGGAATTAAATCGAATGAACTTATTTAATGGTATTTATAAACAAAAAAGCCCGACATTGCTGTCGAGCTTCTTGAGCCTCCTATCGGGATCGAACCAATGACCTACTGATTACAAATCAGTTGCTCTACCAGCTGAGCTAAGGAGGCGCATTTGAGTTCACAAAAGTAAGCCAAATGGTTTAAAACGCAAAATATTGATTGAAAAAAATCAATCTTTTTTCAATTTTTCGAGTTCTAATTCCGCTTGAGCAATTTTCTTTTCGACCTCAGCACGTAGTTTATCCGAGTTTTTAGACTTCGCGAAGAATTCTAAGTTATTGGTTAACACGGCAATATCATTTTCTAGCGCTTGAATTTTCTTACGAGCATCTGGCGAAGATGATTTTCTTTCTTCTCCACCTGAATTTGCCTCTGTAGCTAATGATTTTAATTCAAAACCCCAAGCTGCAAGTTGCTCCTTCGGTTGAGTCTGCGCTAAATCTATTAATGCATTCCACGTAGTACGGAAACTTTCTTGAATTGCTTTCACATCTCTGCGCGGAACGAATCCGATAGCATCCCAAGCCGCTTTCTTTTGGCCTAAACTAGCCAGTAGGGTAGGATCTTTCAGCATAGCTTCCATCTCGGTTAAGATTGCTCGTTTAGCGGCTAAATTCTCATCGAATTCTACATCTTTCGCATTCTTTCCTTTTTCACGAGTCAAATTGAAGTATGCGTCACATGCTGCCTTAAATTTAGCATAGATTGAATCTTTTTGTTTTTCTGGCACGTGACCGATTTCTTTCCACTTTTTCTGTGTTTCGATCACCATTTGGGTCACTTCAGGAGTGATAGTGCCTGTTTCTACAATTCCATTAACTTGGTCAATTAACAATTGCTTCGCTGCTAGATTTGCTTTGCGCTCTGCATCTATCTTAGAGAAGAATTCGCTCTTGTGTTTGAAGAATGTTTTCAAGTCAGACCAAAAGTTATGGCTAACTTCTTTACCTCCATCACGTGGCAAACCTCCCTTTAAATTATTCCATTGCTCTTGAAGCGCTAAAACTGCTTTAGAAGCTTGATTCCATTCGCTGATGTTTGAGGCTGCGAAACTTGCATAATGCTTCATCAAGTCGCCAATCTCACGTTTAACTTTTAGGTTTTCTTCGAAAACTTGCTTTTGTGCATCATTAATAGCTCTTTTTTGTTCGAAAAGTACATCAAGCGATTTCTTTACGCGCCCCCAAAGTGCCTCATTGTCATCTCTGTTTGCCGGTCCGATATGCTTGTACTCTTCAAAAAGTTCTTCTGCCTCTTTTAATAACTTCTGTAAAGCACCGCCTTTCGAAATTTCAGCCGCTAAGACCTCAAGTTTAGTGGCGATAACTTCTTTTGCTTGTAAATTTTTCTTGCGATCTAACTCTAACAATTCGAAGAATATACTTCTGTTGCTGTAGAAGCGATCTACTAAAGCGTGATAACTCTGCCAAAGCGTTTGATTCATTGGCCCCTGCACACTGCCTAACCCTTTCCACTCTTCTTGAATTTTCTTGAAGGCTTTAAAGTTCGCATTCACATGTGCCGGATCAGAGTTGTCATCTGAGTCAACTAAAGTTCTTAATTCGTTTATTAAACGCGTTTTCCCTTCTAATGCTTTCTCTCTTAATTGCTCTAAATTAGCATAGAATGCTCCTCTTTCTGTGCGAATAAAGCTAGCAATAGCGTCGATTTGTTGGGAGATTTGATCACCTTTAAAAGAGAAACCTTCATCTGAATCTTCATTAGAAGACTTGAATAATGCCAAAGCTTCTGCGCGTTCACCTTGTTTAATTGCATCCCAAGCTGTTTTTACTTCTTTCGTTAATTCATCGACTTTCTTGAAGTTCGCCGATGAGGCGCTCGCTTGAAGAATGGCTTTCAATTGCTCATAAAAAGCTAGTATGCTTTCTTTAGTCGCCTTTGAAAGGTCTATACTTGGAAATTCCACGGCCTTTTCTTCCACAACTGGAAAAACAACCTCAGCTGGTGCTACTTCAGCAACTTGATCCTCTACAGTCTCTTCAACTGAAGTTTCTTCGGCTAAGGGCTCTGTTTCTACAGTTTCTTCAACTGGGGTCTCTTCGACTGCCGTCTCTGCTGCTGGTGTTTCTTCTGGTGGAGTAGGAGTGGTTTCCAATTCTTCTGCTGGATTGCTCTCTTCGGTGATCATAATCGTCGTTGTTTGCGTTTTAACTTAAAAGTTTTTCAAAAATACGCTCCATCGATACAGCATGACCAATTTTCTCTTTTAGGTCTGCTATAGAAATGCGCTCTTGGGTCATCGTGTTGCGATCGCGAACGGTCACGGTGTTGTCCTCCATGGTCTGGTAGTCCACCACCACACAATACGGTGTTCCAATTAAATCTTGACGTGTGTAACGCTTGCCTATGGCGCCACCATCGTCGTATGTTGTATTAAAGGCAAATTTAATGTTGTTAACTATCTCTTGTGCTTTCTCTGCTAGGCCATCTTTCTTAACTAAAGGAAGAACGGCTACTTTTACCGGAGCTAAAGCCGGGTGGAAATTCAAGAATACACGTTGTTTTTCTTGCTCTCCTTCGCCCACAGTCTCTTCAGTATAGGCATTGCAAAGAATCGCTAAGAATAAACGATCGGCCCCTACGGACGTTTCAACCACATAAGGAATGTAATTTTCGTTTATTTCTGGGTCAAAATACTGTTGTTTTTTTCTCGATAAATCCTGGTGTGCTTTCAAGTCGAAATCCGTTCTCGAGTGAATTCCTTCCATTTCTTTAAATCCAAACGGGAATTTGTACTCAATATCCACCGCCGCATTTGCGTAATGTGCTAATTTCTCGTGATCGTGGAATTTCAAAGAAGTAGCCGGTATACCTAAAGCCAAGTGGAACTTCATACGAGTCTCTTTCCACTTCGAATACCATTCCATTTCTGTTCCAGGACGAACAAAGAATTGCATCTCCATTTGTTCGAATTCCCGCATCCGGAAGATAAAATTACGTGCAACGATCTCGTTACGAAAGGCTTTTCCAATTTGAGCAATGCCAAAAGGAACCTTCATACGACCCGTTTTTTGTACGTTCAAGAAATTAACAAAGATCCCCTGAGCCGTCTCTGGGCGTAAATAAATTAAGCTTGCATCCTCTGAAACTGCACCTACTTGTGTAGAGAACATCAAGTTGAATTGACGAACCTCAGTCCAGTTAGCTGTATTTGAAACCGGACACTTGATATTTTCATCGATAATGATTTGGCGAACTCCCTCTAAATCCCCTGCATCTAAGCATTTCGCCATCTTTTGTAATAAAGCTTTTGCCTCAGCCTCTTTTCCTTCGTCCTCTAATTGTGCCGCTCTCTCCTCTAAAAGGGTATCTGCACGGTAACGCTTTTTAGAATCTTTATTGTCAATCATGGGATCATTAAATGAATCCACATGACCTGAGGCTTTCCATGTCAATGGGTGCATAAAAATAGCGGCATCAAGACCCACCACGTTGTCGTTTAACATCGTCATTGCCTTGTACCAAACTGTTTTTAGGTTATTTTTTAATTCGACACCGTTTTGACCGTAATCGTATACCGCTTGCAAACCATCATAAATCTCCGAAGAAGGAAATACGAAACCATATTCTTTCGCATGTGAAATAATATCCTTCAATGCCGAGGCGGTATCCTGTTTTTTATTTTCCATTAAATCAATTTTTTTCAATCGTATTAGATTGCAATTTACCGAAAAGAATCAAAGAATGAGGCTTGCAACGTGTTTTTTCTTAATTTTACCCAGTTTTACAATGTAAAAACCAAGATATTGATGAAAAACGTTTCCTTCGCCTTAATTCAGCTGTCCTGCAGCGAAAGTGTTTCAGAAAACTGGCAAAAAACGATTAGTTCAATTCGCGACGCAGCAGCCAAAGGCGCGCAAGTGATTTGCTTGCAAGAATTGTTCAAATCGGTCTATTTCTGTTACGAAGAAAAGCAGGATTTCTTTGCTTTGGCAGAGGTTATTCCGGGACCATCGACAGATGAATTAGGTGCTTTGGCAGCCGAATTAAACGTTGTAATCGTAGCTTCATTGTTTGAAAAACGTGCGGCAGGTCTTTACCACAATACCACGGCGGTTATTGATGCCGACGGAAAATACCTCGGCAAGTACCGCAAAATGCATATTCCAGACGATCCAGGCTATTATGAGAAGTATTATTTCACGCCAGGCGATCTAGGTTATCAAGTATTTAATACGAAGTTTGCCAAAATAGGCGTGCTCATCTGCTGGGATCAATGGTATCCCGAAGCAGCTCGCTTGACAGCGCTTCAAGGGGCAGAAGTTTTAGTCTACCCAACAGCGATTGGCTGGGATTTAGAAGAAAAAGACGGCGAAATTAACCGTGAACAATACCAAGCTTGGCAAACCATCCAGCGTTCACATTCGGTCGCAAACGGCGTTCCTGTCGTTTCGGTGAACCGCGTTGGAACTGAAAATGGCCAACAATTTTGGGGAGGAAGTTTTGTCTCAAATGCCTTCGGCCGTGTAATCTTCCAAGCCTCTCATGATCAAGAAGAAATTGCCTTAGTCGATGTGAATGTCGATTCGAGCGAATACTACCGTAGAACCTGGCCTTTCTTTAGAGATCGCAGGATTGATTCGTATGGAGGGATTACGGAGAGGTTTATTGACTAATGTTATGGTAAATGGTAAGTGGTAAATGGTGAATGAAAAAATAATTTACCATTCATCATTTACCATTCACCATTTTTTAATGCGCTTCCAGCCAATTCTCCCCCACGCCAATTCCCGTTTCCATCGCGACGCCTAAATCCATGGCTTCGCACATGATCTTATTGATTTGGGTTTTTAAGTAGTCGACTTCGTCTTTATGTGCGTCGAAAACGAGTTCATCGTGGACAGTTAAGATCATTTTTGACTTCAGGTTTTCTCTTTCGAGGAAATCTTGGATTTGAATCATCGCCACTTTGATCATATCGGCGGCTGAACCCTGGATAGGAGCGTTGATGGCGTTGCGCTCTGCAAAACCACGCTCGTTCATGTTAGCAGATAAGATATCACGAAGGTAGCGGCGGCGGCCCAAAACGGTTTCGACATAGCCATTTTCGCGGGCGTCAGCGATGCTTTGGTCCATAAAGGTCTTCACCTTTGGGAATTCTACGAAATATTGATCAATGATTTCCTTCGCTTCAGTGCGTGAAATGGCTAATTGTGCCGCTAGACCAAAGGCCGATACACCGTAAATAATACCAAAGTTCACCGTCTTCGCCTTGCGACGCATGTCTGAGGTAACTTCTTCTAAAGGTACGTGGAATACTTTTGAAGCGGTTGCTTTGTGTACGTCTAGGCCGTTATTGAAAGCATCCAGCATGGATTCGTCTTTCGAAAAGGCGGCCATGATGCGGAGTTCGATTTGGGAATAATCCGCGGATAAAATCAAGTGGTTTTCATCGCGTGGGATGAAAGCCTTGCGGATTTCCCGACCACGAACCGTACGGATGGGAATGTTTTGTAGGTTCGGATCTTTCGAAGACAGTCGACCTGTGGCAGTCACGGCTTGCATGAAGGAAGTATGAATGCGACCTGTTTTGGGCGAAATTAGTGCCGGAAGGGCGTCTACGTAAGTTGATTTCAATTTCTGTAATTCACGGAAGTCGAGAATCAAAGAGGCGATTTCGTGCTCGGCCTCTAATTTAGATAAGACTTCTTCGCCGGTCATATACTGACCGGTTTTAGTTTTCTTTGCTTTTGGGTCAAGTTTCAGTTTTTCAAACAGAATCTCGCCTAATTGCTTGGGTGAGGCGATGTTGAATTCTTGGCCAGCTGTAGCGAATATTTTTTCTTGTACTGCTTTGGAATCCGCCTCTAACGTCTTGGACATCTCTTGTAAGAATGGAACATCTAAGTTCACCCCTTCACATTCGATGGCTGATAAAACACGTGCCAGAGGCATTTCTACTTCATTTAATAGCTGAACTGCCTTTGGATTCGTGGTTAATTGTTTATCCAAGAATGGCTTTAATTGTAACGTAATATCTGCGTCTTCTGCGGCGTATTCCTTGATTAAGTTGAGCTCCACTTCACGCATGTTTCCTTGCTTAGCGCCTTTTTTGCCGATCAAGTTTTCGATTGACATCGGTTCGTAGCTTAAATAGGCGAGTGCCAAAGCGTCCATCCCGTGGCGTTTTTCTGGTTCGATCAAATAATGCGCCAGCATGGTGTCGTAAGTCGCACCTTTGATTTCGATGCCATAATTACGTAAGACGCTCATATCGTACTTGATGTTCTGGGCGATTTTGGTGGTGGATTCTTTGGCAAAAATAGCTTTAAACAAATCCGCTTGAGCCTGGCAAGCTGCTGGATCTTCTGGGAATGGCACATAAAAGGCCTCACCCTTGCGATAAGAGAAGGACATACCCACGAGCTGCGCCTCGATGGCCACTAAACTCGTTGTTTCTGTGTCAAAACAGAAGGAATCCTGTCGATCCAAGAAACTAATCAAGGATTTGATCGCGTTCTCACCCTGTACTAAATGGTATTGGTGCGCGGTATTGTTAAGGTTAGAATAGCTAGTGGTGCTGACCTCTTCTTCCTCCATTTCTGGGGCGGAAGTGGCTGCAGGAGCCGGTGAGCCAAACATATCCATCTGGTTTACGTCCACTTTAGGTGATGCTTTCACCTTGGCTATCACAGGTTCATCTTCGCCCAAAATACGTTTACGCAACGTTCTGAATTCTAATTCCTCTAACAAAGGTTCTAATAGGGCTCTATTGGGTTGAGAGGCTTTTAATTTCTCTTCTTCGTATTCGATAGGTACTTCGAGCATAATGCGGGCCAAATGCTTCGATAAAATGCCTTGCTCGCGGAAATTGACCAAGTTTTCTTGCAATTTTCCTTTGAGTTGATCGGTGTTGTCTAGTAAGTTTTCCAAAGAGCCAAATTGCTCGATGAGCTTTTGGGCTGTCTTTTCACCAACCCCTGGAATGCCTGGAATATTATCCACTGCATCTCCCATCAAACCCAGCATATCGATGACTTGATCAACATTTGAAATATTCCAGCGTTGGCAGACCTCCTTTGGCCCTAAAACCTCAACCCCTTTGCCCATAAAGGCAGGCTTGTACATTTTAATGCGTTCCTCCACTAATTGCCCATAATCCTTATCCGGCGTCATCATATAGACCTCGATATCCGGATTCGCACGCACCGCCTTTTTTGCAATCGTACCAATCACGTCATCCGCCTCATAGCCATCTAAAATCAGCAACGGAATATCCATCGCCTCGATTAAACGCTTCACATAGGGAATGGCGATCGTAATATCCTCCGGCTGCTCCTGGCGCTGTGCCTTGTATGGCGTATATTCCACGTGGCGAAAAGTGGGTGCGGGTGTGTCAAAAGCAACCCCTAAATAATCTGGTTTTTCCTTATTTATGACCTCTAAGATCGTGTTTGCAAAGCCAAAAACGGCGGACGTATTAATTCCCTTCGAAGAGATGCGGGGTGTTTTGGCAAAGGCAAAATGCGCGCGATAAATCAAAGCCATCGCGTCAAAAAGGAATAATTTTTTCATGTAATTCAGCTATATTTGGGGAAAAGGAGTGCCTTTGTAAAGATAATAAATTTATCCTCGAAATTATGAACTTAGCTGACCTGCGCTTAAACTACCAAAAAGGAGAATTGCACGAGCAACACGTACATCCTGATCCTTTTGCTCAATTTGCAATTTGGTTTAAAGAAGCCCAATCTGCGCAGATTACTGAGCCTAATGCAATGTTTTTGAGCACGGTAAGTATATCAGGTCGCCCATCTGGCCGCATCGTTTTATTGAAAACAGTCGATCACGGTTTCAGCTTTTTTACAAATTACGAATCCCGAAAAGGCCAAGATTTAGCATTTACTTCCCAAGCTTCCATCACTTTTTTCTGGGTTGAATTAGAGCGTCAAATCCGCATCGAAGGACACGTCGAAAAACTCTCTACCGAATTATCCACCACCTATTTTCACTCCCGTCCGCGTGAATCACAATTAGGCGCCTGGGTTTCCGAACAAAGTAGCCGCGTTTCCCGTGAGGAATTAGAAAAACGCTACGCTGAGCTAGCTGCTCAATACGAAGGTAAAATCATTCCTAAACCAAACCATTGGGGCGGATATCGTTTAATTCCAGACTATTTTGAATTTTGGCAGGGCAGACCCTCTCGTTTGCACGACCGTGTGGTGTACGATGCGCGGGAGAAAAAAGGGGATTGGGAGTGTTATCGGGTTGCGCCTTAAAAGCTCCGCAGGAGCTTTTAAAGATTATAGAGTAGAGAGTATAGAGTATAGATAATGGTGATTGGTAAATAATGACTCCGGACTTATTTCCTTCGGACTAAACCCATCTCTACTCTATAATCTCTACTCTCTACTCTCTACTCTCTACTCTCTACTCTCTACTCTATAATCTCTAATCTAAAAGAGTTTTCTCCAACGTCTTCTGACTCTGAAACCCTTCCCCATACTTCACCCCAATTTTATGTCCCATCTCCATCGCTCGCGCTTGGATGAAATTCAAAAAGTCTGGGCTAGAAATATAGGAGGCTGGCTCCGTAGAGGATGGATCAAAGAATTGACTCTTGAAAGCACGAATAGCGGCTTCTTTTTGATCCCAATAAGCAGAAATATCCACGACGAAATCAGGCTCTAAATACCGATCTTGAATGTAATGATAGAGTTGTGCTGGTCTCCAGGCGGGAAGATTGCCGGTTTTGATTTGGCGTAATCCTGATAAGAAACAAGCATCGATTGCTAACTGTGCACCTTTCCCATGATCTGGGTGGCGGTCTTGTAGGGCATTAGCTAGAACAATGTCTGGCTGGTATTTGCGAATGACTTCGATGAGCTTTATTTGTGTTTGCTCGTCGTTTCTAAAAAATCCATCTCGGATACCGAGGTTTTCTCGAGCGTGTAATCCTAGAATTTTAGTGGCATCAGCGGATTCTTGCAAGCGGATTTCTGGGGTGCCACGTGTGCCTAATTCGCCACGCGTGAAATCAACTATTCCCACTTTCTTTCCCGCTGCAATATGCTTTAAAATAGTTCCAGAACAGCTTAATTCAGCGTCATCTGGGTGAGCGGCCATGACAAGGATATCTAGTTTCATGGCGATTAGTGAATGCGTATTTTGCGACCTGGACGAATAATGGTTGAGCTTTTCATGCCATTTAATTTCTTTAATTTCGCTACCGAAACACCGGTGCGTCTGGCAATTGCACCTAAAGAATCCCCTTTTCTAACCTTTGTCCATGCTTTGGTTCTAGAACGAACTTTATCGCCCACTGCACCATATTCATTTTTTAGGGTCAAAGAACGCGTATCAAATGATCTAGATGTAATAGTAATGTGATCAGAAACAGGTTCAAATGGATTGAAATTGTAGAGATTTTTGGGATTCATTGGATTCCCTTCATACCTAGTTTCAAAGTGCAAGTGAGGTCCACTACTGCGACCTGTGCTTCCTCCCACACCGATTTGATCGCCGGCTTTTACGATGGTGCCTGGTTCTGCTCCTCTGGCAGACATGTGGCCGTATAATGTTTCAAACCCGTTGTAATGGCGAACAACCACATAATTTCCGTAACCGCCAGCATTGTAATTGCTTACTCTGACTATACCATCGAAGGCAGAATAGATAGGGTCGCCTGTGTCTAAATCTAGATCGACGCCGGCATGTAATCTGCCCCAACGTGGTCCAAATGGACTTGTTTGTCTAATGGTATTTAATGGCGCGGCCCAATTTTTACCTGCCGCGGTGTTATATAATTCAATGTCAACGGGTTCATCAAAATCTTTAGCATCTATATCGTATGGATCGATGGATTTTGTATTCCAAATGGCAAAATAGGAGGCAACATTCACATAGTCCTCTGTTCCTTCAGGCGCTGCTTCTTCTTCGATTTCTACGATTAGATTCTCTCCTTCATCGATGGAAGTGGTGTCAAAATTACTGATACTTGCATTAACTACTTTGATGGGCTCAAATTTGCGTTCTTGCATCTCTGATCCAGCCGTCACACCGATGGATTCTGTTTCATTTCTGAAAAGAAGGGGAGGAAGTTCATCTAGCTCGTCCTTTTTCTTGTCTTTTTCTTGAAAGAGTTGAGAGTTCGATTTTACTTCAATTTTTGTATTTTTCTTGAATAAATTACGCTCCTGCGCATTCGAGATCAAACTCGAAAACAGCAACATAAATCCCAAAATATAGCTTACAACTCTCATATGGAATGGTTTAATGTAAATTGTTCGCGGCTAACCAACGTTCCGCGTCCAATGCAGCCATACAGCCACTTCCAGCAGCAGTAACTGCTTGGCGATAAATGGTATCTTGCACGTCACCACAAGCGAAAACGCCTTCAATGCTCGTGCGAGTACTTCCTTTCTCTGTTATTAAGTATTCTTGATTATCCATCTCTAAAGTGCCTTTAAAGATGGCGGTATTAGGTTGGTGTCCAATGGCCACAAAGAATCCCGTTAAGGCGATCTCTTCTTTTTCTTTCGTTAAATTATTTACGATGCGAATACCAGTTACCCCATTTGCATCCCCTAAGATTTCTTCTGTTTCTGAGTTCCAATGAATCTCAATCTTCGGGTTATTTTTTACGCGTTCCTGCATGATTAAAGAGGCACGCATTTCGCCACGGCGAACGATTAAATGAACTTTAGTACATAAGTTAGCTAAATAGCTAGCCTCTTCTGCAGCGGTATCTCCGGCACCTACAACGGCTACTGTTTGGTTGCGGTAGAAGAATCCATCACAAACAGCACAGGCTGAAACGCCTAAGCCATTAAACTTTGTTTCTCCTTCTAATCCTAACCATTTCGCGCTAGCACCTGTGGCAATAATCACAGCATCAGCTTCAATTTCAGTTGTATCATCGATCCAAACCTTCTTAGGTGATGATTGAAAATCAACTTTAGTTGCCATGCCATAGCGCACATCCGTTCCAAAACGCTTCGCTTGATTCTCTAAGTCAATCATCATAGCCGGGCCATCAATGCCGTTCGGATAGCCTGGAAAATTATCTACTTCTGTTGTAGTCGTTAATTGTCCTCCTGGTTGGCCACCTTGATACATTACTGGATGTAAACCAGCACGTGAAGCATAAATAGCAGCGGTATATCCAGCTGGGCCGGAACCAATGATAAGGCATTTGATTTTTTCTGACATCTTAATTTCTATCGAATTGTATTGAGCCTACAAAATTCGGGAAATATAGGCAGAAACACAAGCGATGATTTTTCTTAATAATTCTTACATTTGTTTGATAACTGAACCTAAACGAATGAAGCAACTAAATATTTTCCAGAACTTAACATTTTGGGTTTTAATGTCCATTTTTTTAGGTGTCCTCCTAGGACATTTTGCATCTGATTTTGCACTATTAAAGGTCTTGGATACGAAATTCTCCTATAATTTCTTAGGGGCTGAATTGAGTTTTGGCCCTACACTTAGTGAGGTTTTAAGCGGATTATTTATCAGTTTAGTGAAACTCTTTATCAACCCTATTATCTTTTTAACGATCAGTTTAGGGATAGTTAACATGGGGAACCTGAAAAAGGTAGGTCGTGTAGGAGGCAAGGCGTTAATTTACTTTGAAGTGGTTACTACCGTCGCTCTATTGATTGGATTAGCTGTTTCTACGTTGATAGAGCCAGGAATTGGTGTAATTAGAGAGGATATTGCGGGTGGGGATATTTCAAAATACACCCAGAAGGCTGCAGGATTTTCTTGGTTAGGCTTTTTCAAAGAGAATTTTACGGTACAAGTACTCGGCTTTTCGATTGTCTTTGGAATCTTTTTGAACTATGTTCGAGGGAAAGCAAAGATGATTGCTGGGATGCAGCAGGCTTCTCATTGGGTGTTCAAAGGATTGAAAATCGTTATGTACTTAGCTCCACTAGGGGCTCTTGGTGGAATGGCCTTCACTATTGGGAAGTTTGGCATACATTCTTTACTTCCCCTGGCTAAATTGATGCTGACCGTTTATGTGACGATGGGAATATTCGTTTTTGTGGTGTTGGGATTTATTATGCGGAGTTGTGGAGAACGGATTTGGTCTTTTTTAGGCTATATAAAACAGGAGTTATTGGTGGTTTTAGGTACATCCTCCTCAGAGGCTGCCCTACCTTCTTTGATGCATAAGTTAGAGAAAATGGGCTGTTCTAAATCGGTGGTGGGACTCGTGGTACCAGCAGGTTATTCATTTAACTTAGATGGTACAAGTATCTATTTATCCATGGCTACTTTGTTTTTAGCCCAAGTTTATGGCGTACCTTTGTCTTGGGAACAGATGCTGACCATTGTGGGTATCTTGATGGTAACTTCCAAAGGGGCTGCTGGAGTGACAGGCAGTGGCTTCGTAGTTTTGGCCTCTACCTTAAGTGCCTTGCAAGTAATTCCGGTGGAGGGACTTGCGCTCTTGTTAGGCGTGGATCGATTCATGTCAGAAGCGAGAGCGATTACGAATTTTATCGGGAACGGAGTGGCGACGGTCTGGATAGCGAAGCACGAAGGAGAATTTAATGCAGACGAATCAACAAATTAATCATATATGTCTATTTCATCCATTTTAAGAGAAGATGCCCTAGAGTATCATGCAGGAGGGAAACCTGGCAAAATTGAAGTAAAACCGACGAAATCAACGGCGACTCAGCGCGATTTATCATTAGCGTATTCGCCAGGTGTGGCTGAACCTTGTTTAGAGATTGCTAAGAATGTCGAGAAAGTATACGATTATACCGCCAAAGGAAACCTGGTAGGTGTTATCTCAAACGGTACTGCCGTTTTAGGTTTAGGTAACATAGGCCCAGAGGCAAGTAAGCCCGTAATGGAGGGAAAAGGCGTTCTTTTCAAAGTATTCTCAGATATCGATGTTTTTGATATTGAATTAGCTGTGACGGATCCCGATGATTTTGTGGATACGGTGGCTCGGTTAGAACCGACTTTTGGAGGGATTAATTTAGAAGATATCAAATCCCCGGAATGCTTTGAGATCGAAGAGAAATTAAAAGCGCGTTTGAAGATTCCTATCATGCATGATGATCAACATGGCACTGCGATTATTTCATCCGCGGCCTTGTTAAATGCGCTGGAGATTGTTGAAAAGAAAATTGAAAATGTGCGCTTCGTTATTTCAGGTGCAGGTGCTGCAGCTATCTCATGTATCAAATTGTATTTAAAACTAGGTGCGCGCATCGAGAACATTACTATTTTTGATAAGGACGGTTTAGTTTCAGCTGATCGCCCGGATTTGAATCGTTATTTAGCTCCTTTAGCTGGAAAAGCCGGCAAAAAGATGACCATGGCTGAAGCGATGAAAGGGGCCGATATATTCTTAGGTCTATCAGTAGGCGGAATTTTAAAGCCAGAGATGATAGCGGCGATGGCGAAAGATCCAATCGTATTTGCGATGGCAAATCCCACACCAGAGATTGGCTATGAAGAAGCTAAGGCAGTTAGAGAAGATCTGATTATGGCTACGGGTCGTTCAGACTTTCCGAATCAAGTGAATAACGTATTAGGTTTTCCATTCATCTTTAGAGGAGCTTTGGACGTGCGTGCCTCTGAGATCAACGATGAGATGAAGTTAGCGGCTGCGAAGGCGTTAGCCTGTCTAGCAAAGAAACCGGTACCTGATATTGTGAATTTGGCCTATAATGAGAAATCGTTAAGCTTTGGCCCAGAATATATTATTCCTAAACCTGTGGATCCACGTTTGATAACCACCATCTCGATGGCAGTCGCAAAAGCGGCAATGGAATCAGGTGTGGCGACCAAGCCGATAAAGAATTGGGATGCCTACGAGACGCAATTAGCGAAACGCTTAGGTTTAGATAACCAGGTGATGAAGTTCATCCTGAAGCGTGCTAAATCGAAACCAAAACGTATTGTGTTCGCAGAGGCCGAGAACTTGAAAGTATTAAAAGCTGTTCGCGAGGTACTAGACGAGGGAATCGCTAAACCGATTTTACTAGGCCGCAAGGCAAATATTGATGCGATTTGCGAAGAGCACCACATCGATCTAGGGGATATTGAGATTTTTGATTTCAAACACCCGGATAATGCAGGCTTACTTGCTGAATTTGCCGAGCTATTCTACGAGAAACGCAAGCGTCGCGGTTTCACAAAGTGGGAGGCAGAAAAGCAGGTGCGCAAGAGTAATTACTTTGCCGCGATGATGTTAGAGACAAATAGGGCAGATGGGGTTATCTCTGGATTAACGAAGAACTACCCGGATGCGATTCGTCCTGCCTTGCAAATTATTGGTAAGAAGCCAGGGGTGAATAAGGTGGCAGGTATGTACTTGTTATTAAGTAAGCAAGGACCCCTTTTCTTCTCTGACACGACGATTAACTTCCAGCCATCTGTGGCAGATTTAGTGGAGATTACGGAATTAACGTCGGAGGCAGTAGAGCGCTTTAATTTAAAGCCAAAGATTGCGATGCTTTCGTATTCGAACTTCGGCTCAGCCGATGGAGATGATGCCATAAAAATGCGCGCGGCTACGCACATTTTGCAAGAAAAACATCCTACCTGGGTTATTGAAGGGGAGATGCAAGCGCACTTGGCTTTTGATAAGGAGCTCAGACAGCAGAACTATCCATTCGCTACTTTAGGAAATGATACGGCGAATACGCTGATCTTCCCTAATCTATCTTCAGCGAATATTGCCTATAACTTATTGAAAGAAGCGGCTGATATCGAATACATTGGACCTATTTTATTAGGTCTTCGCAAGCCAGTGCATGTGTTGCAGTTAGGCGCCTCAGTACGTGAGATTGTTAATATGGTGGCGATTACTGTTGTAGAAGCGCAGAGTATCTAATGATTGATCCAAGCCTGTCTCAATTGTAATTGGGCCGGGCTTGGGTTACTTACTTCCTTTAATTCTTGTTTCAGCGCATCTAAATAGGCGTTTTTGTCCTTTTGGTTGTCTATACTGCGTAATTCGCATCCAATTTTAGGTAACAAAGAAGCTAGGGGTAAGGCTTTATTTCCGCTGATATAGGTAGATAAGAAGTTTTCGATTCCTTTCACCTTGCTTGTTTCCGCAATTAATCGAAATAAATCATCATCTTCAAAGGATTTTTCAGGGCCAAAACGCGCAGCTAAGTCCCTAATCAACTGCTGAGTTCCATAGCGGCCGTTGGTTTCGCTTCGCAGGTATAAATCAAGGCTGAGGCCGATGAGGGCTCCTTTTTGGTATACATTTCCGTATTCGTCTTTGTATTTTCCTAAAACCCCTTTGCTCATCTTTGTAAAGGGAATCGAATTGTCATAGCTAAAATTACTAGCACGATACTTCTCTGTCATTCGGTTTAAAAATTCAGTGAGCGAAATTAAACCGCCTTGTAATTGCATGTGGTGCGCTGCATATTCTGTAAGACCTTCATATAGCCAAAGGTGCTTTGACATCTGTGGATTTTGGAAATCAAAGGAACCAATCTCTTTCGAATGCAGATTCAGCGGAGTTTGAATGTGGAAAAATTCATGTGCACTCACGTCTTGAATGACGGGACCCATCACCTGAATGGAGTCCTCAGGCAGGTAATAAAAGGACGACTGCGCATGTTCTAAAGCACCATAACTCCCATTTTTTAGGTGTGCCGACATCACTATCAGAAAGGCATAATTAGTTACAGGGAATTTGCCTCCTAGGTACTTTAATTGAGCCTTTAAAAGAGGGTTTAGTTGTTTAGCAACCTCAGAGGCTTTGATTTTTTGATTAGGCGAGTAGACAGAAATGAGTATGTCCATATTTGCTAGCTGAAGATGTACGGTATCAGCGGCAGCTACTAAAATGGGGGCATCCGTTAACTTTTGATAAGACGAGGCCACATATTTGCCTCCCTTTGCTTGTAAAGAGGAGGAGGCCACGAGGTTTTTCGGGGTTTTCAATTGAAGCGATACCGGTAGTTGTTCCCGTCCTTTTACATAACCTAGTAAGGCATGCGTATTCAAAGCAAACATGGTGTCTTGTTCGAAATTTGTACCGGCAGGTTCAAAAATATACGTGCCCTTAATTTCGGGGCTATCCCAGGTATCATTGACCAAGTAAGTGAGGGAGGAAGCGTTTGAGACGGAATAAGTATTGCTGTCTTTTTGAATAACCGGGATAGACTTCCCCTGTTGATCAAAGGCTTGTAGATTACTCACATAGCGTCCAAAATTATAAATCGCATAGGTTCCCGGCACTATTTTAGGGAAACAAAACTCCTTCACTCCAGCCGGTAGTTTAACGTCTACCTGCAGGCGATCATTTTTAAGTCGATTTAAATCAATGGAATAGCGGAGGCTATCTTGTGCCTGTACGGCCGAAGCACTGCAAAGTAGCAATAGAAGTTTCTTTAGCATTAATTTTTGAAATTAAGTGCCTCATTAGGCTCGATTTTGGTAATTAACAGGGTAGGGATGCTCATCATAAAGCCTACCAAAAGCACAGTGAGGCCATTCACAATTCCCCACGTAGTGGCACTCCATTCAATAGGCACACTGGTCATGTAATAACTCGCCGGGTCTAACGGAATTAAGTGGTAAGTATATTGCAGGTAACAGAACAGAAAGGCGATCCCATTACCGAGTAGCAAACCTCTCACTAGGATGAATAGTCCATTCCACCAAAAAATTCGGCGGATCTGACTCGCGGAGGCTCCCATCGATTTCAATAAGCCCACCATGGGGACACGCTCCATAATTAATACCCAAAGTGTTGCAATCAAATTAAAGCATGCCACTACGAAGAGGAGGCTAATGAAAATGACAATATTTCTGTCGAGCATCGTCATCCAGTCAAACAAGGCTGGATAAATCTCTGTGACCGGTTGAATGCGCCATTCTGGGGGCATCGTTTTCGCCAAAGCATTCGTTTTCGCGTCGAGGTTTTGCTTGTCTTTGAAATAGACTTCATATGTCCCTAAGGAATCAGCCGTCCAACCGTTCATCTTTTGAACCCAGCCTATTTCAGCCAGAATGAATAGTTTATCTAATTCCTCTAATCCCGTCTCGTAGATTCCTTTAATCTTCACTTTTCTAGGCCGCTCAGGAGCGCTCAAGAAATAGAGGATTAATGAACCATTCGTTTTGACCTTTAGCTGTTTAGCCAAAGCCTCACTCAAAATCACCTCCTGTGGACCCGCTAAATTAGTCGTGCCACTTATCATGTTTTTCTGTAATTGCTTCGCCGGCAGATCTTTTCCAATTCCCTTCACCACAATCCCCGCCAAACCCTCTTTGCCCACAATAATCCCAGGCCTCTGAACGTGTGCCTGAATATGCTCAATCTCCGGACGATTTCTAATCTGGTTTTCCCATTCTCTGTTACGAGTCAGTGGACTTTCAGACAATGACCGATTAGCTGAAATCTGAGAAATCCGCGCATCCCCAGAAAAGCTCGTTAATTTATCCTGAATAGTCGTTTTAAAGCCAAAAAGAATCGCAAACGCCACTAGTATAATCGCTGTCCCCACTGCCACGGTACCGATACCTACGTAGGTCACCGTCTTAGAAAAGGAGGTGTCCTGAGTTTTCCGAATACGCCTAGCGACAAAAAGAGGGAAATTCATTAGATTTGATTTTCAATTCTGAACCGCAAAGAAAACACGAATGGCGCGTAAATCAAATAGTATTGTTTTAATGTTCTGCCTTTTGGCTTTTACAGGATTCTCTCAAAAAGCGTTAATTCCCGGCGCTGCTCAATTCGGCGCTTACTTGCCTTCTCTGCAAGGAAAAAAAGTGGCTTTAGTCGTGAACCACACCTCAGTAGTAGGGAAAACACATCTAGCGGATACGCTTTTATCTTTAGGGGTTTCAGTGAAGAAGATTTTTGCGCCGGAGCACGGATTTAGAGGAACGGCAGATGCTGGGGCGCACATCGATAATGAGGTGGATCGCAAAACCGGACTTTCACTCATTTCCTTATATGGTAAACACAAGAAACCGACGCCAGAAGATTTACAGGGGATCGATGTCGTATTGTTTGATATCCAGGATGTAGGTGCACGTTTTTATACCTATTCTTCCACCTTGCATTATGTTTTAGAGGCATGTGCGGAGAATAAGGTGCCTTTGACGGTTTTAGATCGTCCTAATCCGAATGGCCATTATGTGGATGGACCCGTACTAGAGAAGGCGCAGGCCTCTTTTGTGGGTTTGAATCCAATTCCAGTCGTGCATGGATGTACCCTAGGGGAATTAGCACGTATGATCAATGGAGAGGGTTGGTTAGCGAATAGTGCCAAAGCCTTCTTGAATGTCATTCCTGTCGCGAATTATACCCACGCATCCCCGGTACACGTTTCCATTGCGCCATCGCCAAATTTACCCAATGACCAATCCATAGCTTTATATCCCTCGCTTTGTTTGTTCGAAGGAACGAATGTAAGTATCGGTCGCGGAACTGATTTGCAGTTTCAGGTGGCCGGAACGAATATCGCTGGTCTGGGGGATTATAGCTTTACACCGGTTCCTAAACCAGGTGCCATGGATCCTCCTTTGAAAAATCAAAAGTGTTATGGCTATAACCTTTCTACCTTACCCGCTCGGAATTTAGGCTTCAGCCTGAAATACTTGCTCTATTTCTACAGTAAATCAGGTCTAGGAGAGAAGTTCTTTACTTCGCCTGCCTTCTTCGATAAACTAGCGGGCACAGATTCTCTTCGACTGGCGATAATCGCCGGTAAATCGGAGAAAGATATTCGGGATTCTTGGGAGCCAGGTTTAGTACAATACCGAAAAATGCGCCAAAATTACCTGCTTTATCGTTAGAATTAGGCAAAAAATTCCGACATTTGCCGTTTATTTTTAAGCAAAAACAACCATGGCGGAAAAGATCCTTATACTTGATTTTGGTTCTCAGGTGACCCAATTAATTGCGCGTCGTATCAGAGAAGCACAAGTCTATTGTGAAATACATCCTTTTAATCACATACCGGTAATCGACGAATCAGTAAAGGGAATCATCCTTTCCGGGAGCCCTTGCTCTGTAAGAGATGAAGATTCACCGCGGGTGGATTTGAGCCTGTTTGGTTCTCTACCCATTTTAGGCATTTGCTATGGAGCACAATTATTAGCGCACCAAGGCGGAGGCTCCGTTCAAGCATCGGGTCACCGCGAATATGGTCGCGCTCACATGACGAGTGTAAAAGAGAGTCCTTTATTAAATGGTTTATCTTCGACTGGACAGGTGTGGATGTCACATGGCGATACTATCATGGAATTGCCGGCAGAATATGAGTTGATCGGTTCGACAGAAACGGTACGCGTAGCGGCTTTTGCTCACGTTTCGAAACCGATTTATGGTATTCAATTCCACCCAGAAGTGACACACTCGACGGAAGGAAGCCAATTAATCAAGAACTTTATCGTAGGAATCTGCGGTTGTGCACAGACCTGGACATCGGATTCTTTCGTAGATAGAACAGTAGCAGAACTGAAGACCAAATTAGGGAATGACAAAGTCGTTCTAGGTCTTTCCGGCGGGGTAGATAGTTCAGTAGCGGCCGTTTTATTACACCGGGCCATCGGCAAAAACCTGTATTGCATCTTCGTAGACAACGGTTTATTGCGCAAAGACGAATTCGAACAAGTATTAGCATCTTACACTACTTTGGGCCTAAACGTAAAGGGAGTTAATTCTAAACAACGTTTCTACGATGCCCTAAGAGGTCTAACAGATCCAGAAGATAAACGTAAGGCCATCGGTAAAACATTTATCGAAGTTTTCGATGAGGAGGCTCATCTCATTGAAGGCGTTTCTTGGTTAGGCCAAGGAACCATTTATCCAGATAAAATCGAATCCGTTTCTTTAAAAGGACCTAGCGCAACCATTAAATCTCACCACAACGTGGGCGGTTTGCCGGACTTCATGAAATTAAAAGTGGTGGAGCCCCTAGATGCTTTATTTAAAGATGAGGT
>JACCDG011466782.1_pt1 | contig 29608 bp, 24 predicted proteins | sample 7442471 | NCBI WGS metagenome assembly JACCDG01 (sample SAMN15323444, study PRJNA562643) | freshwater metagenome | isolation source: river surface water | place: USA:Blue River Watershed | collected 2017-08-17 | reverse complement strand
GATTGTTTCTAATCATGGGGGACGACATGAATGCACGCATTTCGCTCGTTGGCTTCCATGTTGTGACGCCAGCACTTTTACAGCTCGTGCCTACCGCAGAACGCGAAACACCTGGTTCAGTGATATTCCGGGGATGGAATTCCGGTCGCTGCATCCACGCAAACGATATCTTTCTCTGGAAGGAAACGTATATACGGAAGATTCAAGGTATCCCTGCGCTCTATATCAAGAATTTCCTCAGCGAAGTTGTTGGTATGCGTTTGTCTCACCATAGACCCATACCAAACCAAGTTGAGGTATGGTCCAAAGAATCACTCGAATGGGTGCCGTTTCTTGCACCAGAGCCGCTGCAACTGTTTATTCCACGAGCTCCCGGCGCGTACATCAGGTCGCGTCCATAAGTCACAAAATCGCATGCCACAAGCGTGCGATTTTTCACCGCAATAGAATACAAATACACCCCTCTTAACAGAGGGGTGTATTTGTATTCTATTGCGGAAAGGGAAGAGAGATATGCAGAGATAGTCCACGCGTCATACACGGGTTCTCCACTCCTTATACACAGACTTTTGAGCCATGGTCTAAAAATATGGCTCAAAATCGTCCACTTGTGCACAATTGACGTCACTTTTTCCGCGTGTCGTTTGCAACTTGCAGACTTTTTGTGTTCGAAACAATGAGGCGTACACTTCTCCTCACGACGTGGTGGGAACGGGGCGTTCGCGTACGTTCTAGCGTTGTACAGTTTTAATTCGTTACAAATTTAAGTTAAACGATTTTAGTATTTATGAAATCAATTGTTACAAGTCTCGGCATGATCGTCTTCGTGGCGGCGATTGTTGCTGGAGGTACTGGTGCGTTCTTCAACGACACAGAGACCTCAACAGGGAACGTCTTCACTGCAGGTGCTATCGACCTCAAGGTTGATAGTGTTGCGCACATTAATGGTCTCGTTTGTTTCGACGGGAAGTGGCATCCAGAAACTGTTGTACAGTGGAATTCTGAAACAGAGGCAAATCAACTTGTTCCTCAGTCGGATGTTCCAGCTGCAATTGCTGAATACAACGAAGATTTCCCATCAAATGTCCCACAAGCTGGTGACAAATGTACTGGAACATGGGCAGCGACTGATCTTGAAGGAGAAGTTGCATACCAGTTCTTCAACTACGGTGACCTTAAGCCAGGAGACAATGGTGAGAACACCGTTTCTCTTCATGTAAAGAACAACGATGCATACATGTGTGCAACGGTTGATGTTACAGAAGATCTCGATAACACACTTACCGAGCCTGAAGTTGATGCACCTGATGCAGACGGTCTTGCTGCAGGTGAGCTCGACAGTGAGCTTGAACTCATTGTTTGGGAGGATGATGGAGACAACGTACTCGAGACTCCAGAGGTTGCAAATATTCTCGTAGAGACTGAGAGTGCAAATGGAATCGAAGGTACATACGACCTCTACACCTCACTCACTGGTGCTATCCCAGCTGAGACAACTGCATACCTCGGTGTGTACTGGTGTTTCGGTGACCTTACTCGCACTGGTGCAGCACTCAGCTGTAACGGAGCTCCAGTTGGCAACGTAAGCCAGACTGACTCACTCAAGGCAGACATCAAGTTCTACGTTGAGCAGGCTCGTCACAACGAGGAGTTCACCTGTGAACAGCGTCAGCTTCCAGCACCTGTTCTTACACTTGAGAAGCAGGTTAATCAGGACGGCATCGATCCAGTATCTGATAGTTCATGGACTCTCACTGCTTCAGGTCCAGTAGTTGTTTCAGGAACAGATAATGATCCTGCAGCAAGTCCATTGATCACTAGCGTAACAGTACCAGCAGGTGTTTATACACTTACTGAAACTGGCGAAGTTGCTGGATTCACTTTCCAAGGAATTCAGTGTACTGACGGTGCTCTTGTAGGAAATGTTCTTACACTTGTAAATGGTGATAATGCGGTTTGTACATTCACAAATCTTGAGACAGTTCAGGACTAGTCCTATCTAGCCGTTCAAAACCCGATTCGTCGGGTTTTGCGGGCTGGAAACGACTTTCAGCATTCCAAATAAAATTAACAAATCTACTCACTTACCATGCAACGTATTATTCTTTCTGTCGCACTCATCACGTTCACCATCGGCGGTCTCGCTTTTGGTGCAACATCTGCATTCTTTAACGATACAGAGCAATCTGCAGCAAACGCATTCACTGCGGGTGATGTCGATCTCAAAATCGACAACGAGAGCTACTACAACGGCTTCTTCAACAAGGGGACATCGTGGCTCGAGGACGACCTCGATGGCAATGACTACAAGTTCTTCGACTTCGGCGACCTAAAGCCGGGAGACTACGGTGAGGACACCATCTCTATCCATGTTGATACGAACGATGCGTATCTCTGTGCGAATGTGACACTCACGTCAAACAATGAGAATACGTGTAACGAGCCAGAGGCACTCGAAGATGCTTCATGTGGTGTAGTAGACGATTCTCTCGGAGCAGGTCTCGGTGAGCTTGCGGACCTTGTTGAGTTCGTCTGGTGGGCAGACGACGGAGACAATGTCCTCGAGGATGACGAGGACGTCATCTCAGAGGGGACACTTGGTGCGCTTGAGGTAGGGGACACGTACCCACTCACGCTCGCAGACTCGAGCAAGAACATTTGGAATGCACTCGACGCAGGAGGTCCTGTCGATGGCAACACGACCTACTACATCGGCAAGGCATGGTGCTTTGGTGATATCAGTTCACAACCAGTTCCACAGGATGATGAGACAAATGTCATGTCACCAGCGGGTGATAATAACGACGATGATACCGAGGGTTCTCCAGAAGATGGCGGTATCACCTGTAACGGGGAGCCACTTGGAAACTCGAGTCAGACAGACTCACTCACAGCGGATATTGCGTTCTCAGCAGTCCAGTCACGTCACAATCCAAAGTACATCTGTGAGCAGCCTCGCCCACGCACGACGCTCACACTCGTGAAGCAGGTCTTCAACAGTGGTCCATTCAACGAACTTCCAATCGCATGGACACTCAGTGCTGATGGTGTGACGACCGACCTCTCCGGACAGAGTGGTACACCAAGCGTGACGAACGCAGCTGTTGCTCCAGGTGCATATAATCTCGGTGAGACAGGTCCGCAAGGATATACCGCGTCAAATTGGTCATGTGTTGGCGGCACACAAAATGATGCAGATACTGTCACTATTGCAGAAGGACAGAATGTCACCTGTACGGTAACGAACTACGTACAGTGTACGCCTGAACTCAGATATGCAGATGCTGTTGTTACTTCGGATATTGGTGCACTCAAGAATGGTGGATCAGTACTCGCAAATCGAAGCAATCCTGCACTCGCACTTGGTGCGCCACAGAGTGCTGGAACACCATTTGATAATCCTGTCGTGAGTGGCTCATTCTTCAGTCTCGGATTTGATGAGAATGATGACGATCTTGAGGGTGGATGGGGGATCTTTGAGTTCACCGATAACTACATTGTCGATGGACCTGGTAATGATATTCGTGCATGGGAAGTTACCGGAGGCACGAGCTATCCAGTAGAGAAGATCAAGATAGAGGTAAGCCAAGACGGCACAAACTGGTTTGTTGTTGCAGCTACGTTGAATCGTGATAGTGAAGCAGATCTTGCAGATTCAGGACTCACTTGGGCAAAGTACATTCGTGTAACAGATGTCTCAGATCAGAGTGACACAGGGTACCCAGCAGATGCTGATGGATACGACCTTGATGCAATCTCAGCGCTCACGTGTGCTTCCAATCTTCCGTCCACAAACCCAGTCATTTAATCGATAACCTATTCTCTACCGTATGCCACGCGCATATATACAAGGAGGAGTTCGCATCGCACTCATTTTGGGTGCGGTAGCTCTCCTCATGTATGCGTTCGGGGTACGTGGTGATTTTGGTGGGACGACATTTGCGACCGGGAGTGGAACAGGTGTCCCGGGACTCGAGCTCAAGATAAATTCAAAGACCTACTACAACGGTACCTATCAGCCAGCACTCTCGTGGACGCTCAAGGATCTCGTGCCAGGAGTCGACAAGTTCTGGAACTTTGGAGACGTGAAGCCAGGGGACACCGGCACAAGCTCTATCAGTATCCATATCAAGAAGAATCCTGCGTGGGTCTGTCTCGATTTCGTGAATCTCACAAATAACGAGAACGGCATCAATGAGCCAGAGTCACATGTCGATTCGAGTACGACGACGGGAGAGCTCGCAGCTGGCCTTGAATTCTTTGCGTGGCGCGATGATGGAGACAATCGATTTGAGGTAGGGGAGATACCACTTTTCGGTACCTCGTCACAGTCTGGACTCTCTGTCCTCAATACAAAAACATACGCACTCGCGGATTCGGGAACCGGTGGAGCGTATGCGGATGGATCGACGCACTATGTCGGCATCTACTGGTGTGCAGGGGATCTCACTGTGAACACCGCTACAGCGCAGGCTTCGTGTAACGGGGAGGTGCTCGGGAATGAGGCACAGACCGACTCAATGTCAGTTGATGTCATGATCCGTGCAGTACAGTCAAAGCAGAATGCAAAGTTTCTCTGTACGCCAAAGGAGGAACCAAAGTACGGAAGCATCAAGCTTTGGAAGCGAGTAGTGGGTGAGACAAATCCTGACTACGCAAAATTCTCATTCGCGCTCGATAATGGAACCCCATTCACATTCCCAAGCGGACAGAACTGGATCATTCTCAATAACGTACCAGTGGGTACTCATACGATAAGTGAGCTCGCAATAAGTGGATACACCACAACGTATGGGGAAGCGTCCTATGGAAACACGACAATACCAGACAGTGACTGTGAACTCGCCGTGACAGAAGGAAATACGTCGTATTGTCGTGTCACGAATACCAAGACAACAAGCGGAGACAATGGTCACTGTCCAGCAGGGTACACAAAGCAGGTTGATAACTACAAAGGCGGTCTCTCGTGGAAGTCTGACGGCAACTACCTCTCAGTCATCCTCGTTGGAGGCCCAGCAGGAAGTACAAACAAGGATCCCGACGGTCGTTTCAAGTACTTCTCGAATGTTTCGAAGAACCAGACCATTGCGCGCAAGTTCCATGATATTTCCCATATCTGTGTGAAGCCACAGACGAGCGATACCTCGTGGTATAAGGTCGAGAGTACGAGTATGTGGGGTAGTCTCAAAAAGAAATTTACATCATGAAATTCCTTTCAAAAATAATTTCACAGGTGATGTATGCATGCTCCTTTGTCGTGCTTCTTGCAGTCGGTGCATTCTTTGCTCTTCCACATATACCAAATTTTGGTGCGCTTGATGTGAAGATTGTTAAGTCAGGTTCAATGGAGCCAGGTATCAATACAGGAGGTGTTGTGGTAATTCGTGAGATCCCGTCGTACACCATAGGTGACATCGTTACGTTCGAGAGTGCGACGGCAGATATTCCGACGACACACCGTATTATCGGCACCGAAGTTGGTCCTGATGGTGCTACGTACTTTGTGACGAAGGGTGATGCAAACGAAGATCGTGATGCGGATCTCGTCTCGCCCGCGAGTATCATAGGAAAAGTTGTTGTTGATGCACCGTACGTTGGATTTCTTCTTGATTTTGCTCGGCAGCCAGTTGGATTTGCGCTTCTCATTGGACTTCCTGCGCTCCTCATTATTATCGATGAGGTAGAAAAGATCTGGAATGCACTCCGTGCACGTCGCCGTACTGAGGATGATGATAGTTCGTCGGATGACCAATCATCATTCTCTTCGAAAGGTGCTTTGCCACGGGCGGCGCATATGCCTCTTGTCGTACCACCGCTTCCATCTCCACGACGCGTCATGATGCATGACATCATTCCACGAACAGTGCGTACCGCAGATATTCGCAAGGAAACATTTGCATTCGAGACGTATGCAAAACGCTCGTCACGTCTTGCGACAGGAGCCTTTTCCTTCCTTATCATGGGAGTGACAGTATTCTCGAGCACGTACTTTGTTGGCGGAACAGTTTCGTACGCTCGTGATATTGAGGCATCGCTTGCAAATCTTTTTGAAACAACGACGGCAGATTTTACCCTTGATGCTGATACAACAAACTTCGGCATCATCGACGGTGCACTTGTTGATACTGATGTCACGTTCACTATTACGGAAGCCGAAGAGAGTGATCCTCTCCAGTATCGTGTGTTCATGGAGGCGCGTGGTGGGGAGCCTGCTCTCTGTGAGGCGCTCCTCGCAACATCACCAGACCCACTCGTCTATGACGGTCAGATGCAGTCACTCGGTTCACCAGATGTATCTGATCTTCCTGGAATCACATTCGATCTTCCTTGGTCGGTAAACCTCGCACTTGATGCTGGTACCTCATTTGAGCCAGGTACATTCTGTGAGATACAGGTGAACGTCATTGGTTGGCTCACCGAACGAACGGAAATCACGAGCAAGTTTATCGATGAAGAATTTCTCATACTCACCTTCGCAGTAGAGACACCGGTTCCATTTGCGCTCGATGCAGAGTCGCTCAGTCTTGAAGATCTTTCAATGATGCTTACCGAAGATGTTCCTACTGAGGACACTTCTCCGGAAGAGGAGACTGAAAACAGCGGTGGAGGAAGTACACCAGCGGAGCCAGAAATCGGAGGAGAAGAGACAACGGTAGAAGAACAGCCGCTCACAGAAGAAATCCCATCAGAGGAGACAGAATCGAATAACGACATCGTACCGGAAGAAGAGGAAGAAGCAGTGACGGAAGTACCCGAAGAGGAGCCTGAACCAGAACCAACGCCTGAACCAGAGCCCGAGGTAGAGGAAGAAGCGCCAACAGAATAAAGAAAAAAGCCGCTCCCGAAATGGGGCGGCTTTTGCTGTTGGTACATGGTCACTTACCAGTCGGAAGGAAGATCGATGGAAGATCCTTCACATTCACGAGTGGTACTCGGTGTTTGCATGGACCATCTTTCTTGCACCGTGCTGGGGACCAGCGCTTCGAGCTCAGTGTGATGAGGGAACGGAAGGTGCAATCGGTGAATCGTGTCGCTGCCCAGAACCACAGTGGCATCGCGTCACAGGCAGTCGCGTCGGTCACGGATTGATCACAAATGACCCCGATCCCGACCATGTTGGCGTGATGCCGCTTGAGTGCGCTCGCTGCCCCCATGACCGTCTCACCCGAACGAACAATGTCGTCGAGAAGAAGTACTCGTTTCCCTTTGATGAACTCCATGTCACGTGCTCGAAATGAACAGGTGTGGTGGCGTTCGTTCTTGTGGAGTTCGACTACCTTGGTGCGGGGGAGCTCGAGCGCTGCAAGCACTGCGAGCTGGACACTCCGCGCGTCTTTGCCGGTGAGTCCTGCGACTACTTCTACGCGCATGTGCGTAAACAGCATTGCAAGTTGTCGCGCAATGTACGCGAGCAACCGAGGGTCGCGGTAGATGGCATCGGTATCGACAGCGTCGGTACCGTGTTCGCCTGACATGTACTCGAAGTGGCCGCCCCTGCGGATGATCCCACGTGACTCGAGTACATTCAGTACCGTAGTACGTTTCTTGGAATCAAGAGCGATGGTCACGTGAGCCTCCGAAATGAACAACGTCCCGACATGGGACGTAACGGGCATAGAGTATCACGAAACAAGGCATTTCGCTATCTGTCAAAGGAAGACGCCGACTGTGGTCGGCGTCTAGGGTACTACTTTGCATGAGTGCTCTCGAGAACCTTCCGCAAGAATGCTTGGTAGTCATCGAGTCGTGTTGGACTGATCGACCGAACAATCTTTCGGATTTTCTCGATGTAAATGAAGCAGAGACATTCACTGCGCACACTATCACAGATGGCGAGAATGGTTGCGTTGTTTTCGACCCATGCATATTCAGTGAGCCTGAGTTCTGCAAGCGTCTCTGTCCGCATGGGCAGATTTCCAAACCGCGAGCGTACATACGTCCAGTTCATGGTGCATCTCCGATTGCTACCTATAGAGTATGCTATCGGGGAGGTGGGGGATATGCAAACGGTATACGCACCCCCACGACGAACGCTCGGACGGGTGGTTTGTAATAAGTGGCGCACATATACGTCCTCGAATAGACGTATACGACGTAATAATCAATCTATGAAAGCAAAAACAGGAATAGTACTCGGGGTCCTTTTGGTAGCACTATGTAGTATTGGCGCACTTGTTGTCTTGCCATGGCTTCAGGATCGTACTGTTGTGACTGTGGTACAAGAAACGATTTCACGTGGGGAGCTTGGTATTGAATTTTCGTTTCCAAGTGGGGAAGGGGCGTATAGCTATATTGAGCCGGTGCTCGGGACAAGTACGGAAGGAGGGCCAATCGGTGCATTTGTGATGATTAAGTCCGATGCGTATACCGACTACCTAAATGCTCCTGCATCAGGCGAAGCTCCGCCAGCAATGAGTATCTTCGTTTTTGCTGAATCTGAAACAGCTACGGTGAATACTGGCACAACATCACCTGATCGTCTCACAAAGATTCGTACCTGGGCCGAGGCGAATAGTGGACGAACTCTCTACAATCTCGCGATGAGTACACCAGAGGAAGTACGTATCGATGGGGCAAAGGCACTTCATTACAAAGCGGACGGACTCTATCCAAACGATGTGTATGTCACGTTCTACAAAAACAAGTATTACCTGATTGTTGGTCAATATGATGGCGAATCTGATCCGCAGTACACAGCATTCAAGGATCTGGTGAATTCGATTTTGTTCATATAAGTAAAACCCCCGCGCCTACGGCGCGGGGGTTTTGTGTATGTGGAGATGGGCGGACTTGAGGGTCAAGTTTCTAACTATTTTGTCCGCTACGCTTCAAAATAGTAAGAACTTCCTCCCCGAGCTCGTCTGTTTCTGCATTGGGAATAGCAGAAACATGACTCCGCTTGATTCGATTTCACGAAGCGTACGCAGGTACGCTTCTCACCATCTCCGTGCAAAAAAATAACTCCCGAAAGGGAGTTATTTTTTGCTGTGGAGATGGTGGAAATCGAATCCACGTCCGAGAATGGTCACTCCTATGAATCTACAGTGCGTAGATCGTCTTTAGATTTAAACTCGCATCCTCAAAGTCGAACGAAAAAGATGTGAGTCGAGTTTCGAAGAATTCAGAACACTACGGAAACGAGGCAGTATTCCAGAGCCTGATGTTTATTTCATCACGTCGGCCGTATCAGACATATGACCGAGTGACGTCGCGCGAGCGAGCGTAAAGTTACGCTACAGCTGGTGCGAACCCGAACGCGTTAGCGTAAGGGCTTGGTACGCTTTTCTTAGCACGTACATTTGGATGCATTTTAACGAAGTTACATCCAACTTCGGCACTGCACATAGAGAATGAAACAAACCGTCAAAGCCTGTCATCCCCCGTTTTTTCTGAAACACCTTTCAGAAAAAACGGGGGAGTACGAAGTCTAGCCTCGCTTCAACTCACGTCGGATATTTCTATCGGTCTCACGCTTCATAATACTCTGACGCTTGTCCGTCTTTTTCTTACCACGCGCAACCGCGATTTCGAGCTTCAATAACCTTCCTTTATTATACAACGAAAGTGGCACTATAGTCAAACCCTGCTTTTCACTCTTTTGCTCCAATTCCACGAGCTGTTTAGCCGTGAGAAGGAGTGTTCGGGCACGCTCTGGATCGTAGTCGCCTGGGGCATTCTTTTGTTGAAATGGTGGGATAGAGGCTCCGACAAGAAGTGCCTCGCCACCACGAATCACCACATAGGCGCCGTCGAGTTTCCCTTGGCCACCACGGAGTGACTTCACCTCAGTACCGAATAGCGAAATACCCGCCTCGTAGGTATCGAGGATATCGTAATCGTATCGTGCTCGTTTATGGGAAATGAGTGCCATGCGTCATAACTATAGACGGTAGTGAAGGGAAGAGCAATGAAGGTGGCGAATGGGGTAATTCTCTGTATAATGTCGACCATATGACAACACCAGAGGAAAATGGAAAGAATAAGGAAATAAAAGGCGAAAAGAAGAAGCGGGGGATTAAAATGCCGGAGAATATGCCGGTAGGTCCGGGAAACTTTTGGAATAACGTCCTCTCGACGGTACTCCTGCTTATTGCGCTTACCTTCTTGTACTCATATGTGAGTGAGAATAAGAATCCTCCAGAAGAAATATCAGTTTCGCAAATTGCGGAACGTGTTCGAAATGGTGAAGTGAAATCTATTACGGTGAAGGGCACTGAGCTTCACGTTGCATACAATGATGAGACACGGAAGGAAAGTCTCTCAAAGAAAGAGAATGATGCAGCGGTCACTGAGACACTCACCAACCTTGGTGTCACTACCGAGCAGATAGGGAAGGTACAGATTGGTGTTGAGAATGAATCTGGTTTCAAGTACTGGGTTGGAAATCTTGCACCGTTCCTTTTCCCGCTCATACTCCTTGGTTTCATTATCTGGTTCTTCACACGATCTGTTCGTGGTGCAGGCATGCAGGCAATGAGCTTCGGTTCATCAAAGGCACGTGTCATCTATCCGGACGATGCGACACAGAAGGTAACATTCAAAGATGTTGCTGGTGCGAAAGAAGCAAAGCAAGAACTTGAAGAAATAGTCGACTTCCTCAAGAATCCGAAAAAGTTTCTTGATATCGGGGCGCAGATTCCAAAGGGTGTCATGATGATGGGTGCTCCTGGTACAGGAAAAACACTTCTCGCTCGCGCGGTTGCAGGAGAAGCTGGTGTACCATTCTTTTCTATTTCCGGATCAGAGTTTGTCGAGATGTTTGTCGGTGTCGGTGCGTCACGTGTTCGTGATTTGTTCCAGATGGCAAAGAAAGCTGCACCAGCAATTATTTTCGTCGATGAGATCGATGCCGTTGGTCGCGTTCGTGGTACTGGTGTAGGTGGTGGTAACGATGAGCGCGAGCAGACCTTGAACCAAATTCTCGTTGAGATGGATGGTTTCGAACCAAACGAGAAAGTGGTGGTGATGGCCGCAACAAACCGACCTGATGTACTCGACCCAGCGCTCCTTCGTCCGGGACGTTTCGATCGACGTGTCACCATTGATCTTCCTGATCGCGATGATCGAAAGGCAATTCTCGAAGTACACGCACGAAAGAAGCCACTACAGGAAGATGTAAATCTCGAAGTTATCTCACAGCGAACACCGGGATTTTCTGGTGCAGATCTCTATTCGCTCATGAATGAAGCTGCGATTCTTGCAGCACGTGAAAATAGAAAGAAGGTAGGACAGTTTGATCTCATTCGTTCTATTGAGAAGGTAATGCTCGGTCCAGAGCGAAAGAGCCATGTACTCAGTCGTCGTGAGCGCGAGATTACTGCATACCATGAAGCGGGTCATGCACTTGTTGCGTCTGTGCTTCCGTATGCAGATCCTGTTCAAAAGATATCAATTATCTCTCGTGGACGCGCTGCTGGATACACACTCAAGCTTCCTGACGAGGACAGACGCATGTCGTCAAAGAAAGAGTTCCTCGATGATATTGCCATGACCTTGGGCGGGTATGTCACTGAAGAAATGATCTTTGACGATCTCACGACCGGTCCATCAAATGATCTTCAGGTTATCGCAAACCTCGCACGTGATATGGTGACAAAGTACGGCATGAGCACAACACTTGGTCCGGTCGCACTTGAGGGTACGGGGGGAAGAATGATTGGTGGTGGGTATAGCGAAGATCGCGGATACTCACTTGAGGTTGCAAAGCAAATTGATGATGAAGTGCGCGCAATCATTGACGGTGGAAAGGCACGTGCTCGTGAAATCATTACGCAGTACCGCGGTGCGCTCGATGCGATTGCAAAGCGCCTTCTCGAAGTCGAGACGCTTGAGCGAGAAGAGTATGAGGCAATCTTGAAGACACAGGGGGTTCCGATTAACGACATCTACAAGGAGATGCGCGAAAAGGAGGAACGTATCGGTGATCCATCAAAATCACTCGAACTTACTCCGGACACTGACACGCTCGCTCCGGAGAAGTAGCTGTCCACAGGAGGTAGCTTCTGAAGAACGGCTTGGTGATATAACTACAAGTATTGGAGGTCGCCCGTGAAGGGCGACCTTTCTTGTTATTCATACAACTTACACACGATGCAAACACAACGAATTGACCTGGGGCGTGTTGTACTACGAGGAACGTACGTTCTCGTGGTACTCGCTCTTTATTCATGCTTCACGCTCACTGCATCTGCAGATCACTCACGGGATACGAGTGCGTACCAGGTAAACGCAATTCTCGGAAAAACTGTTGAAGCACTGGTGATGATGCAAGAGAGTGTAGATAGTGATTACTACGATTACACTGAGAAAAAAGAAGATACCGAGTATTACGATTACACCAAGAAGAAAGAGGACACTGAGTACTACGACTATACGAAAAAGAAGGAATACACAGATCCCGGGTATACTAAAACAACAGTATCGAGTGCTGCTGATCTCGAGCAGCTTCTCGAGCAAATAAAACAACTCCAGGCACTTATTATGGTTCTTCTCGAGTTACAACGCGCAACGTTAGAACAGACAACAGAGTAGGGAAGCAATAAACCCCGCCGGCCACAAGGCCGGCGGGGTTTATTGACACATACCTTCTAACGTTGTATTGTACACGCAATCTCACCTAATACGAGGAGTGACTGAGATGGTTCCTACGAGGCACGAAAAATGCACTTCCGATCCTGACATGGATACGCGCCTAGCGTGTGACATGCCATTTATCGAGAAGCAATCGGGTACAAGGAGGCTCTTCGAGCATCTTCACCCACGCATTCTTCGCCTCCTTGAACCTTTCAGTACGTTCATATCGTTTATCTCACCCGAGTTCACTCCACGGATCGACCCGGGTACATACGATCTCCGCTACTTTTGGTGGAAAACACTCACGAGCGATTTCGATCCGCAGGTGACCCCGTCGACCGGTTTTGTGAATCACTTTCTGTTTCATGGGACGGTCGCAGTGGCGCACCTCCAGACATCGATTGTTGATGGTGTCCCCGAGAAGACGTTGCGGAAGCGCGGTGATCCGGAGATTCTTCAGGTTGCTGAGATTGCCCATGCGTATCAGCACGTTATGGCGATTGCGCAGCATCTTGCAGGGAAAAAGCGGATGGCCGACTTTTCGCCAACGTTTTCGATTGCGCGGACAACCTTTGAGCGTTTGCGCAAGCATCCGCAGTTCCTCAAGCTCAAGAGGTGGATGATCGAGCAGGGGTACGCACTCCGGTTTGACCTAGATGATATGAATACTGCGCATGTTTCGCTCAAGCCACTCCGGATGAGCGAGCTGTCGCCACTGCGCTCGATTCACGAATCGGAGCGAATGCATCACGAACGCCGATGAGGCAGATGCTCAGCCGTCCATACGGCAAAAAACCCGTCCATCGCGACGGGTTTTTCTATGACTGCTTCTTTTCACGAACAACGAGACCGTCCTCCATAAAAATAATTCGGTCACATCCTGCTGCGTACTCTTCCTCATGGGTGACCATGACGATAGTTTGTCCATTCTTGTGGAGACAGTCGAGGAGTTCAATGATAGCTTTTCCTGATATCGAATCGAGGTTTGCTGTTGGTTCGTCTGCAAAGATGATTTTGGGTGAACCAGCGATAGCACGAGCGATGGCAACACGCTGCTGTTCACCTCCCGAGAGTTGTGAAGGGAGGTTACGGTACTTTCCCTTCAGACCGACATCATCAATCGCGGTATCGGATTTATGTTTTGCCTCTTCCCAGGACATACCACGCATAAGGAGTGGCACCATAACGTTCTCGCGTGCGGAGAGGTCGGGGACGAGCGCGTAGTCTTGGAAGACATATCCGAGAGTATTGAGACGAAAACGCGTCTGTTCACTTTCAGAGAGTGAGAGTACATCGACACCATCAATACGGAGTGAACCATCTGTTGGTCTATCGAGTACTGAGAGTTGGTACATGAGTGTCGATTTTCCTGCTCCCGATTTTCCCATGATGGCAACAAATTCACCGGTTCGGACTGATACATCAATGCCACGAAGCACGTGTGTGACGAGATCGCCAGAGGTGAATGAACGGTGGATATTTTTTGCGGTTATGATGAAAGTGTCGTTCATATCATTTTCGCCCAAGGATAGCATTAAGGGTATTCTGTCGGGTGATGAGTTTGGCAGGGAGGTAGCCAGCGATGAGTGTGATACCGAAGAGGATGAGGAATTTGTAGAATGTTTCTTCTGGAGGTGCTACGAGGATACCGTCCGAAAAAGGGAACTTGATTGGGTTTGCATCAAAATAGGGAATGAGAAAGCCATACGTGAGGAGTGCGCCAAGGAGCGAACCGATGAGTGCATAGAATGCAGCCTGGAGTACGTACGCAATTTCGATAGCATGTGTTTCAACACCAATACCTTTTAGGATACCGATATGTCTGCGACGTGAGAGGGCATTGATGAAGATGATAATAAAAATGGTGATCGACGCGACGATGATACCGATCGACCCGATAAATGTCCCCAGAAGGTTAAAGGTGTTTTTGATATCTATGAGGAACTTCGGCAAGCTCTCTTCAAATGTCTGGATTTTTGCATAGGGGCCAAATCCTGCGTCGAGAAGGGTTTGTTTCATCTCACTATTTGTTTCTGGTGTCACGAGTCGCATCACAATTTGATCAGCATTCTGATCGTTTCGACCAAAGAGTCTTCGGAATTCTCGTTCAGGAATAAATGTATTGAGATTTATTTCATCGACTTTTGATTGCACAATGCCTTTTACCGTAAATTCTTTGGAGATAGATCCGTTTGTGAGACGAACCGTGCTCCCGGGTGAAATACCCTCGACAGTTTCAAAGATATCTCCAAATTGTTGTGCGTATTCTTCAATGTAGTACACCCCGATGAGTATCTGTCCTTCCTCGTTTGGGTCGAGGTACTCTCCATCGACGATATACGAACGAAGACCCGTCATGGTGTCCTCTCGTTCGATGTCGATACCGGTGACACGGACGCTTGCTATATCGCGTTCTGCAGAGAGGTCGCGGCGCTCAGAATAGTTTGCTTCAAGTACACCGCTATCGGTGTACCGTGCCGAGTAGGCAATTACTTCAGGATACGTTCCGATTTCTCTCAGTATGGTTGGAGTTTCAAGGATATTGTCCTCATCATCACGTGGTGACATGACGATATCGCCAAGTGATATTTCACGCACTGCTCGTTCTGAGCCAACAATGAGTCCCACAAGAATCCCCGACACTGCAATGAGATTAAGGAATGTGAACATCATCACAAAGATGATGAGGAGTGTCGTCCAAAGTGATGCCCGCTGAATTTGGCGAAACCCAAGAAGGAGACCAAGTCTAAGAGCGCGCATGCTACGGAGCAACGATTGTGTCACCGGCGTGTACATTTCCGGTGATCGCAACGAAACCATCATTTCCGGTAAATGTCACATCGACCTTTTCTTTTCGTGTCACTGTCCCAGCAGGGTAGAGCACATATGTTCCCGTATCGAGTGTTTCGAGAAAGCGCTTTCCAACTTTTATGACATCCGTTACTTCGTTTACGATGATATCAACATCAGCATTGAGTCCGCTACGCATCCATGCGGGAGTTGCGTCAAAGCGGAGCTTCGCTTCAAAGTACGCAACACCATCAATCTCGGTAGCAACTGATGCAATAAAGCTCACCGCACCGGTCACGAGTTCACTTGGTCGTGCATCAAATACCATGTCCGCTCGTTGTCCGATGTGTACACGAGTAATATCTATTTCGGGAATACGCACAGTGAGTTCAAATATGTCGGCTGCAACAACCGTCATTGCATTTGCTTGTGGTACTTCACCACGAGTGAGTTCGATGTTGCTTACGGTTGCGTCAAATGGTGCGCGGAGTGTGCGATCTTTGATACGGGCATCAATCTGTGCGAGTCGGGACTCTGCCTGAATGACCGCAGCACGTGCACGCACGAGTGCTTCACTGCGGGGGAGCGCATTTTCAAGGGTTTGCTCGCGAAGCGCTTTATCAAGTGCCTGCGTACGTGCCGCAACTTGATTTGCCTCCTGCTCTTTTGCGAGAAGGTACGCGTTTAAGTTTGTGGTATAGGAACTCGCTCGTGTATTCGGAACACGGATTTCCCAAGTCTTATTGCCGTACTGTTCATCGGGAGCAAATTGGATTGAGAGGCCACAGGTGCCTAGTGCTTGGGGAGATTCAGTAAATGCGATAGAGGTACCAGTCTCGAGTCCATCAATGCGGTATGCATACCCTGACTGTGAGCCTGAGCGAAAAACCTCCATGGTGTAGACACCTTCCTTTGCGCAAGTATACGTACCTGAAATTGTCGGTGGTACATCCTCCACATTTGCATCAAGGGGAAGTGCTTCAAGATCATCCGAGAGGAGTGTGCGATATGCATTCGCAACTTTTTTCGCCTCTTCAGAAACAGTGCGCTCGAGATCGGCGCGAGCGATCTCGACTGTTGCTTTGGTAATATCACGAGCTTCTGTCCGTGGGCCACTCTCGAGTTCGTCTTTGTCAGCCTGGGCGATGAGGAGTGCTGCGTAGGCGTCCTGTCGTTCTGCGACGAGCTCGTCTTGTTCGAGGGTTGCGAGTATCTGGCCTTCTGTTACGGTGGCACCTTCTGCTACAAGAACATCACTCACGATTCCAGAAACGGGGAAGGAGAGTGTCGCTTCACCTTCCGACTCGATAATTCCAGAAACAGACACGAGTTCGCGCACAGCACCCTTTTCGACAGTGCCAGTAACCCAGTCAGGGGCAGCGTCCTCTTTTGTAAGGAGATAGAATGAAAGACCTGCGACAAGCACGAATGCCACAATAATGAGCGCCCGATGACGGAGAAAGAACTGCATGTATATATAGTATAGCAATTTGTGTACAGACGACACGTTATACGTGTGGGCCAGTGATATAATCGAACCAAGGAATACCAATTACCATGTCATATGCTTCGAAACGAGAAAAAGCCATTCAGATGCGAAAACAAGGTATTTCGTACAACGACATCAAGAAGAAAATTGATGTGAGTAAGAGTACACTAAGCCTTTGGTTGCGTGATATGCCTCTCTCGCGTGACCAAATAAATCAAATGAGGGCTTTGTCACCAAAGAGAATTGAACGATGTAGAAACACTAAACTTCAAAAGAAGAATGCTCGTCGAGCTCTTGTTTTCGAAAAGGTTTCAAACGAAATCGGGCGCTTCACAAAACGAGACATGCTCATTGCAGGGATGTTCCTGTACTGGGGTGAAGGTACCAAGACAGCTGATTGCACCACTTCACTCACGAATACGGACCCTTCCATTATAAAATTCTATGTTGACTGGTTAGAATCATTTGGGATTTCACGAGGTCTATTAAGAGTGAAACTTCACCTGTATGCAGACCAGGACATACAAGCACTTACGAGGTTTTGGTCAAATACAACTGGGATAGACATTTCAAATTTCAATAAGCCATACATCAAAAAGTCCTCCCTTTCAGACAAGACATATAAGGGTATGTTCCCATACGGTACTTGTGTCATTTCGTATCATAATCGTGATATGCATGAATACGTTATGGAAGGTATACGTTACATGCGAGAAAAGTATCGCACTCACTGAGTTAGTCCATCCGCCTGGACTCGAACCAGGGACCAATCGTGTATAAGACGATCGCTCTACCAACTGAGCTACGGATGGGTTGGTGGGTAAAACTATACCGCAGGAGAGGGGTGGAAACAAATACGAACGATAGAGCAGAGTAGGGATATGCGGCCAGTATGAAAAGTGAAAGGGCCACCAATCCCGAAGGAATGGTGGCCCAATTGCGTAGCCTAACAGCTTGCGGAAGTGCAGTACACATAACGTTGCCGTGCGACGTCTGTGCTACTCCCGGGCTAGGGAAACCCTAGCGCTTGGTCTGTCTTCGGAAGAACATGTGCCGCTCCTTGGCAGTTGAGGCAGGCGCCGCGGAATTGTGGTCGGTCCGGGCATTCCGATGTTTTGGGGCCGAACGTGGCCCCGGGCCGAGCGCGCAGGCAGTGCGACCTCAGACGGTCGCTCGCCCGCGCCGCTGGCCGTCGGTCAGATCGCGGCGGCGGCCGAGCGGATGCCCATGGGCACCGCGTCGCATTCGTAGGCCACCGGCAGCGCGCCGGGGTCGGTCGTGGTCAGCAGGCCGTAGGCCTGCTCATTTGCGGGGTGTTGGATCCCCTGCGGACTGTCAGCGATGCGATGCATCGTTTTCTCCTCTGTTGCGTGCCAATGAATACTCGTCATCGAGACGAGGTCGAAGGGAGGATTCCGTATCGACTGTTAAATAATAGCACATCCGTTCCTATTGTCAATACCTATAAAATGTTGGGGAATATGGGTTTACTCCATATGGAGTTCACGGGAGATTCCCTCAATTCGTTTTGCAATGCGTGGGTGCTGTGTCAGGTCCGGGTCAGTCTCGATGAGATGGTTTGCTTCTTTTCGTGCCGCCTCCACCATTTTGAGGTTCTTGATTGCCTCCATACCAAGATCGGTGAGTCCCCATTGCTTCATGCCGTAGAGCTCGCCTGAACCACGTATCTGGAGGTCATATTCCGCAAGTTCAAATCCATTCTTCGCAGTAGTGAGTGCCTTCAGTCGTTCGAGAGTCTTTCCGCTTTTTCCCGTTGAGTCTTTTGAGGTTACCGCGAAACAGTATGCCTGATGGTTGCTTCGCACGACACGGCCACGGAGCTGATGGAGCTGTGAGAGACCAAATCGCTCTGCACCTTCGATGATGATATTGGTTGCATTCGGTACATTCACACCAACTTCAACCACGGATGTTGCGACGAGGATATCAATATCATGTGCAAGGAATTGTTCCATAACGGCATCTTTTTCCTTGGGCTTCATTTTGCTATGAAGGATTCCGATGCGTGCATCTTTGAATACTTCTTTTTTTAGTCGCTTTGCTTCCTCAGTAACTGATTTAAGTTGGAGTGCATTCTCCATTGTGGGATCTGGTTCATCAATGCGCGGACAAATGACATACGCTTGGCGTCCCTCCTTGAGTTCACCACGTACATGCTCGTAAACATCGGTGATGTGGCTCGGCGCAACTACTTTGGTGATAATGGGTTTGCGTCCCTTAGGCATTTCATCGAGGAGAGAGAGATCGAGGTCGCCGTACACGGTGAGGGCGAGTGTGCGTGGAATCGGAGTCGCGGTCATCGAGAGGAGATGGGGCATGCGTGCGTCTTTTTTTGCGAGCGCTCGTCTCTGTGCTGTGCCGAAGCGATGCTGTTCGTCGATGATGACGTGTGCGAGATGTTTGAATTCAACCGACTTATAGATGAGTGCATGTGTACCAATGAGAATTGCGATTTCGCCATTCTTTACCCACTTGAGAAGCTGCGCCTTCGAGATAGAGGTCGCCTCGGTCGGACGTGTTTTTGAGGGAAACTTCATACAACCACTTCCCGTGATGAGTCCGATTTGGATAGGGAGGTGCGCAAAGTATTTCATGAATGATTCGAAATGTTGCTTTGCAAGGATTTCGGTCGGTGCCATATAGGCGACTTGGAGATTTCCATACTCAAGCGCCTTCCCACGCCCTTCTGGTGGACGTGAAGTTGCGACTGCGTACGCCGTTGTTGCAGCGACCGCAGTCTTGCCACTCCCGACATCTCCTTCGAGGAGTCGTGACATAGGATGTTTTCCGGTGAAGTCTCGGAGAATGTCACCAATAGATTTCTTTTGTGCGGCGGTGAGAGGGAAGGGGAATCGCGAGGTAAATGCCTCAATGTGCGCTTGTTCCGTCTGTACGAGATAACTCGAAGCGGCGCTCACCTGGGCTCGTTCGCGCGCCTTTGTTGTTTGTATATAGAGCACCTCCTCAAACGCAAAACGCTTTCGGGCACTCTCTGCATGCTCAGCCTTTTTGGGGGTGTGTATCCACTGTAGTGCGGTAGTAAGTATTGGAAGATTGTACCGTTTCAGTATCGCTTCGGGGATTGGATCGTGCATGTGGTCGAGCACTCCCTGGGTAAAGCACTTTTGTACGGTATGAAAAAACCATTTTGACGTAACTCCTTTTGTCTCACGGTAGACAGGATAGATGGTTTCGTCGAGCGACTCTGTATTTTTAAAGATGGAATCATGTCTATCAATAGGGAGTGATTCAAGTCGTTCGACTTCGGGATTTGCGAGATACAGTTTTCCTTCTTGTCCGGTCACTTTGCCGGCGACTTTCACGTACATGCCGTCGGTGAGCATCTTTGCAATATATGGTTGGTTGAACCACATGATCTTGATACGTGCGGTACCATCTTCTACCCATCCCTCAGAAATAGGGACACGACTTTTCCAGGACTTTCTCGTCTTGAGACCACCAAGTTGTCCAAAGACAACCGCATCCTGGTCTTTCATAAGGGAACCAACTGATTGTACGGACGAGATGTCCTCGTAGCGTTGTGGGAGGTGAAGAAGAAGATCCTCGACCGTCTCAATGTGAAGACGCTTGAGTGCCTTTTTGTGAGCATCGTCGATACGGAAGTGTGCTGTGAGGAGATCGTGGGGAAGCATAGGACAATAGTACCAGATATACTCGTTTCATTGACAAAAAACCCTATCCTCGACACTATGTTCGCGGTACATGGCATGTCGCCGTGTTGCGTATACGAGAGAGGCACGTTATGACGACTTCATATACGGTGAATCCGGACTATCTTCTCGATGGGTGTGTGGGATGGGAAGTTTCCATTCCGCGACGGTTGGTGAAAGGGAAACAGGAGGGGATTGGAGTTGAGGTGGGGCGTGATGGTCATGAGTTGTACATCACCGTAGTTCGGTCTGATGCAGACATTTTCCCACCAGTTGGGACGCGAGTTCCGCGACGTTTCATTCTCGACCCAACGATGCATCCATCGATGCTTGGTCCCTGGGAACTCGATCTCTATCGCATTCTTCTTGCGAAATGCAGAGACGCACTTCGAAAACGGGGAATTCATCACACGCACTCTTCACCGGGTGGTGCGAAATTCAGGACAGGGTTCTTCGAAGATAGTGCGGGTTCTGAGCGCGAAATACGAACGCCGGGTCTCATGCCGCATGGCTACACGCTTGAAAGTGTTGGCATGAAGGTGGAACGATCGAGGCTTCGAGGAAAGTAGGGGTTACTTGTTCCATAGTCCAAACGACCTCGGCAGAGCCGGGGTCGCTTTTTTAGTATTGACGCACATAAAATAGAGGAGTACCGTATAGGTATCGGCAATTGAGTCGATGTTCATTACATGCATTGCGACGACATCGTGATGCAAGGGGAAGCCCGCTGAGTAACCCAACGGGGTGAATGAAACAGGGCTCGACCCGCAATTCGGCCTGCTGACGCAGTGTTCCGAGATTTGTTCTTTGGCTTCCGCTTTAGCCCACAATTAAAGCATTTGTTCCTTCTTCCATACCTTGCGATTCCTTGAATCGCCCAAATACCAAGCCTGCGCATTACGTCGCAGGCTTTTTCTATATACAACAAAACCGGATGAATAAGAGTAAATTGACATGTTTATATATAGTGGTATAATATATATAGGTAACAATTGCCCACCAAGAATACTGGTAGGGTCTTTGTTCTTCACAACAGTCCGATCATCAACAAACGCCAAAATGGCGCATAAAAGGAGCAATCATGCCCGGTGTAATTCTGGCAGACCTGTGCGACGAAGCTCTGACTTTCCATCACGATGGTCAACTCGTCGGGTTCTGTCTCGACAATCCCGATGAACCCTTTGGTGATGATTTCGAAACGCGCTTGGCGTGTGTGCGCGGCACTTTCGTCCCCATCGAAGACTTTGCGAACGAAGACGATGGTATCGAAGACGAAGAATCCCTTCGCGCATGCTTTGGGGACGAGAATGACGACAGTGCTCACGAGAGCAACGTTGTCGAGGGAATGAACGATCTCTATGGCGACTACTGCCGCATGGCACCGTCACAGCGCGCCGAGGCGATCGCGAACCTCCGTTCGGTGATCTTGCTCGCGCTCGACATCGACAAGGCGGACTGGAACCCCGGCGACGATATTGTCATCGAGTGCATGAAGCAGAGTGAGCGGCTCAGTCCTGATGACCTGCTTTCGTGGATCGAAGCGCAGTACCACGCGGCAACGCGTGAGTACGACGACCACATCCACGCGGCCTTGATGCGGGAGCAGGACGCCAACGTCGACGACGAGTTCTGGATGCCGGCACACGCTGGTGGTCACGTGAAGCGGAAGCAAGCGGTGCAAGAAGAAGAAAACAAGCATCATGCAACGCTCAAGTCCATCAAGAAAAACGAGCGCGGCACTTCCCACGGCAAGTTGTGGTGGTCACGCACTGACCCGTTGAAAAAGTCTCGCGCGTATATCGAGTACGAACGCTCCAAGAGCGTTGCGGATCGTCGGGAAACGGTCCGTACGGATGCAGAGCACTACTTCGGCTTTGCGGGGAAGGGTGATGGCTTCGAGGAGTACGTCGAGACCTGGCTCAACCTCGTGGCGTGGACCGAGATGCAGAATGCTCCCGACCCGAAGCCATGGTGGATGGATACGTACGCCCTCCATTGGGCGCTCATCGAAGAAGATGCACATGACATCTACCTCTTCGACCTCTATGGGGTAACAACCTTGGACAGGTCGGAAGACCATCTCCATCACGACCTCGCGTCTGATGTCGACTGGGATGACCCCTTCTTCGACTACTCGGGTCCGGACTATCCGCACAGCCAGTCGGACGATGATCCGTACTTCGATTTCCTCAACGGCCTCTTCGGGATGAATTGGGACGGGGTCGAGGATCGGAACATCGGGCATTCGTCCCGTGCACTCATCCGTCGCGGTACGCCCCGGCAGGTGCTCGGACGCATGCAGTAGTACTGGGGCAGAGTGATGCAACTTCAAGGGCGGTTCTACGGAACCGCCCTTTTTCTATGGTGTAGCTGATATTGACATAGTATATTTTATTGTGATATAATATTCAAAGCTAGTCCCGTAATTCTGCGGTGACACCAGCTCATTTCAACACGGTCAACTCAAGAAGGAGATACGACCATGGCAAGTAAGGAACAAAGCGCCAAGAGCAAGCAGGGTGGCAAGCAAAACGCGGACAACCGTGGAAGCGTGGCTGCCTCCGTCGCAAAGACCCAAGAGGGTCGCGACCGGAAGGCGGCTGAACGCAAGAGCCATATGCTCTCGCGTCAGCAACGTTTCGCGCAGCTCTGCGCGAAGGCCACGGACGACAAGAGCGTCATCGTGTCCGCCATCGATGGTGCGCACGTGGGCGAGATCGTGAAGCTCAATCTCGAGAAGAAGGTCCCCATCCGGGTGAAGAAGAATGAGGGGAACCCGAGCGGCATCGAGAACAAGGTGCTCACCGGCACCATCATCCTCCAGATCGATTCGGTCGACTGGGGGTTCGGCCCGAAGCCGGTCATCTACGTCATCGAGTCGGACTTCAGTCCGATCCCGCGAGGCGGTGACCTGTTCCTGCCGCTCATGGCGATCGCGAAACCCACGTGGGACTCATCCTTCGCGGACGATCGCGCCGCCTGGCAGATGGAGCTCCGCGAGGCGCTTCGTTGGGCATGTTCCCGTGAGCTCGAAGCGCGTCGTGAGGCGTACTTGGCTCGGAAGTGCGCCTCAGGACATGGCGATGAGGCGAAGACGCCTTCGCCTTCCGTTCCCCAAGGTCAGATGCATGTGGCGCTTGCCACGGTCGTCCAACCCGTGGTCGCTCCGGTCACGGCGCGTGCGCTCAAGCTCGAGCACATCGCCGGGAAGGCGAAGCACTGGACTGGCGGGTACGAGTTCTTCGTGTCTGCCGGCTCGCGCGGTCTCGCGTACTTCACGCGAACCGTCGACGGGGGAGCGAAGAAGCTCATCTTCCACAAGGCAAGCGACGAGCATCCCCTCGCCGCGCTCCTCGACGAGCACAAGGCGATCATGATCGACATCGACCCGATCCTGAAGCGCGACCTCGAGGTGACTGCGGGCGACCTGCATGACATTCGTGTCGCACGGGTGGTGGTGCAGAACTATCTCCGTGACTACTTCCACGGCGTCTTCTCTACCCCGACCGCGGTCGTCGAGAGTGCGTCGCTCGCATCCGGCATTCCGTCGATCGATCGTGCTCTGATGGCGGCGGTCAAGCAAGGAGACGGGCAGTAGGAGTTCCTTCCGTAGAAGCCATTCGGCCCGCATCTCATGATGCGGGCCGTTTTTTATTTCAAGATGATATACTATCGATTATTTTTTATTATCACTATTCCATGAGTTCTAAAAAAGCTACCCCGAAAAAGAAAGTTGCTCCTGCAACAAAAAAGAAAGACTACGCGAAGATGGCACTCGCGCTCCATAAAAAACTCCATGGCAAGATAACGGTTGTATCAAAAGGCAAGCTCACCACAAAAGACGAGTGGAGCACCATGTATACACCAGGTGTCGGCGCAGTGTCATCTCACCTCGCAAAGTACCCACGCGAGGCACGTGAATACACTATGAAGCGAAACTCCGTCGCGGTCATCAGCGATGGTTCGGCAGTACTTGGACTCGGCAATATTGGACCGATTGCTGCGATGCCGGTTATGGAGGGGAAGTGTGCCATCTTGAAGGAAATGGCAGGTATCGACGGTATCCCACTCGTGCTTGATGTACATGGGGTAGAAGAAATTGTTGCGGTGGTGAAGGCGGTGACACCAACGTTCGGCGCTATCAATCTCGAGGATATAGCAGCACCGCAGTGCTTTGAGATCGAGGAGCGACTCAAGGAAGAACTTGATATCCCAATCATGCACGACGACCAACACGGTACCGCGATTGTTGTTCTTGCTGGACTCATGAATGCGGCAAAGGTAGTGAAGAAAGGATTTTCGTCACTCAAGGTGGTGATTGTTGGTGCGGGTGCTGCTGGTCGCGCGGTTGCGCTCCTTCTGATGAAAGCAGGTATTACTGATGTCATTCTTACGGATAGTAAGGGGGTTATCTATAAGGGACGGAGTGGAATGGTGAAGTATAAAGAGGAGCTTGCAAAAATAACGAATCCACGACAGGTGAAGGGTGAGCTTCTCGATGCGGTAAAAGGTGCGGATGTGCTCATTGGAGTTTCGGGGCCAGCAACAATTGCAAAGATGCATGTAGAGCATATGGCAAAAGATGCGATTGTATTTGCGCTTGCAAATCCAATCCCTGAGATTATGCCGCACGATGCACTGTCTGCTGGTGCATGCGTTGTTGCAACAGGTCGTTCAGATTTTCCAAATCAGATCAATAATTCGCTTGCGTTTCCTGGTGTGTTTCGAGGAGTGCTCGATGGTCATATTTCAAAGATTACCGACGAGATGAAGCTCGAAGCGGCAAAAAAACTTGCGAGTATGGTAAAGAAGCCAACTCCAGAAAAAATTATTCCAGGAGTTATGGAACCAGGGCTGGTGAAGCGAGTCGCAGGCGCGATGAAGAAATAATAAAAACCCCGGCGGAGAGCGCCGGGGTTTTTATTATTGTCCGCTTTCTTCTTTTTCTTTGTACTTTAGGTACGCTTCTTTTGTGAGAACAACAACTTCTCCGACATCACGTATACGAACATGGTTGTGGTATTTCCATTCGCCAAGCTCAGTAAATGTATAGCTCCACGACGTTCCTTTTCCGGTGGCGGTGCATTGATCAAATGAACTTCCAAAACAATCCTTCGGGCCTTTCACTGGGTAGTGTGCATGTGTTGGGTGATCATCAGAAGCAACCCACATCATTCGGTCGCTCGTGTTTTCAAATACAACAGTGCCGCCTTCCACGATTGTGATAACTTCAGGAACGAAATTCTCGCCGTCGTAATAGACTGTTGCAACAAATGGTGCAGGTGCTGGCGTTGTGGGTACCGGTACGCTTGTACTTGGGCGAGGTGTCACTGTTGTTGTTTGCGGAGTGGCATTTGTTGCTACACCAGAAGGTACTCCTTGCGGTGCTTCTGGTACGGTACTTGTTGGTGCAGGTATGGCTGTTGTATCAGTGTTTGTTTCTAGAGTTACAGGAGCTCCAGCTTCTTTTGGCCGGCTCATACTATAGGCACCACCAAGCACAATGATTGCAATTGCGCCGATGATAATCATTTTTGTATTCATATAACCCCATTCTGTACCCAAAATAGAGAATTTCGCAAGTAGCACATATGTTGGGCCGGGAAATCTGTAATGGTATAACGGGACGGTGTACAATGGCGCTATAGCAGATTACACAAAATTGGTATGGCGCGCGTCAGCATTTATCTGAATTTTAGACGAGAGACCGAAGAGGCGTTCCTGTTCTACAAAGAGGTGTTTGGTGGAGAATTTGAGGATGGGATGCATCGTATGGGGGAAGTGCCTCCACAAGAAGGTGTCCCAGAACTGAGTGATGAGGAAAAAAATCTCGTTATGCACGTCGCACTCCCAATACTTGATGGCTTTATGCTCATGGGGACGGATGTGCCTGAATCACTGGGGGCTACGCTTACTCCGGGGAACACTGTGTATATCAATCTCGAGCCGGACACACGCGCTGAGACGGAGCGTCTCTTTAATTGTTTGAGTGAGGGAGGGGAGATCTACATGCCACTTCAGGAAATGTTTTGGGGAGACTACTACGGCTCCTTGCGAGACAAATTTGGCATCCACTGGATGTGTAATTGTAGCGAGAAAGCTATACAAGGGGCATGATGAATATGGTTCTCCATTCGTTGAGAAGTATCTTTGAGACACTTGTGAATCGTTCGTTTTTATGGTTCTCGCTCGCCGGTGCACTCATGGGAGGCGCATTCTATACACCATATCTGTGGTGGGCAGGCGCGTGTGGACTCACTTTTTTCTTGCTGGGGCTCCAGGATGTTCCGTCACGCAAGCAGGCATTTTGGTATGGTTCACTCGCAGGGACGATAAAGACACTCATTGCTTCGAGTTGGGTGTGGGCAGTCTTCCCGCTCGATTGGATGGGTGATTTTGGTGCAATCCCCCAGATTTTTGGTATTGGATGGATGTGGATCACGGGGAGTATCGCTGTTGGATCGAGTCTTGGAATATTCGCGTATGCGATACAGCCATATCTCACGCATACGTTCCGGTACTGGATTATCCCAATTGCCTATGTGCTCAGTGAGCTTATCGGTTCACTCTTTTTCTCGATCATTCAGTATGGTCCTGGCGGTTCAGTGAATATTCATACGAGCTTCGGGTATCTTGGGTACACTGTTGCAGAGCATGGAATTCTGGGGTTTTTCGCTATCGGAGTCGGAGTGTATGGGCTTTCGCTAGGAATTGCACTCTTCGCGCTGTTTCTTTCCATACATGTTGATCGGTGTCGATGGAGTGTCGAAGATACGAGATATCGATTCCAGTTTCTTATCGTGCCACTCCTCATTCTCATAACATACTTCTTCCCACCACTATTTCATGATCAAGAGATGGGTATCCGAGTTGCGACGGTGAATACACAGTATGAGAACCGTTTCGATTTGACTCGGCTTGAGCAGGGAGATCGTATACGCCACACCATAAAAGCCTTTGAAGCAGCACTTGGTTCAGGGAGCGACATCATTTTGTTTCCCGAAACTGCCGAAGCACTCAAGGTATTTGGTACCCCAGAAAATGTGTTTGCCTTCATTCGGTCAAAGACTACCGATGATCTACTTGTTATTGATTCTGACAAGCTCAGAGATGCAATTGATGGTACTTCTGCTGTTCGTGCAGTGATGTATGACACAAAGACAAATGGCGTGCATAGTGCGTACAAGAAATTTCTTGTACCAAGTGGTGAATATGTGCCGTACCAGCTCTCTATCATGATGTCACTCCTCGGTTTTAGCGAAACAAAGAATGCCCTTGGAGAGGTACTTGAATTTGTTCCGGGGAATGATACCGAGCATGACACGCAGACTGCACTTCCAGCAGTATTGTTCTGTTCAGAGAGTGTGTCGCCAGTACAATCGTTTAAAGTTGCTCGTGAAGCAACGCTTCCTGTTATTGTACATCCGGTTTCACATGCGTGGCTTAACCAATCAAGTATGTTTTGGTATCAACTCGATCTCATGCTTCGCACACAAGCACGCTTTGCGCGACTGCCAATTGTCCAGGCCTCGAATATGGCATCATCACATGGATATGACGCGTTTGGTAATCCTATTCAAGGAGAAACTATTTATGAAACTGCGAGTACGAGCGTAGTTGTATACGAGTTGTAAATTGGGGGAGAGGTTACGAGTCACTAACTCACTTCGTACGTAAGTGCCCTCGACCCTTGAAACAATACCCCGCGTTGTTTCAACCCCTCCCTAGAGGGTACCCCGGCTCCGGCTTTCGAATGGATTCGGCGTCCAAATCTAAGTCACTACGTTCCTAAGATTTACCTGCCCGCGGTTTGCTGGTTCGCTTCATTATGAATAGAAGCTCACATCACAAACCGTTCGAATCTCTGCGTCCCTCGCAACATGCAACAAACCCGAAGCTTGCGCTTCGGGTTTGGCAGTTGCGGGCGGTCTCGGGCAAGAACCGTGGACGGTCAAGCAGGGCTTGGCCGTTTCGCTACTCCTAAGATTCATAAATCGACGCGTCTCGTGCTCAAGGTTTCTTGAACTTTACTAAGTCTTGAAAAACAATAATCGGATCTAACCTTGAAAGATGTTTTCGTAAATCTATAACTTAATTTTACACAACTCCATTGCAAGTTAGAGCCGTAATACGACAGACATCCTCGCTCTCTTGATCAGGAAGGTCCGCACCTACTAGATAGACCATTCGTTTTGAGTTGATTTTTCATAAGTGAATACTAGCAAAAAGTGACAAAAGTGACACTTTTTGCACATGTCACATTGGTACATAGTATTGTCACTTTTTGTGAGTATGTGACGTTTTACTTAGTCTGCATAGCTATGCATCTCGTGCGGTTCTGTCATCAATTAATGATGGAAACATATACATCAGCCCGCATAAAAACCGAGCACATAGTTATACCTGAAAAGATGAGGTATGTACTCTATGCTCGTAAATCAACTGAATCAGAAGAACGACAAGTTCTTTCGATTGATTCTCAGGTAAAAGAAATGTTGGAGTTAGCCGAACGTGATGGACTAGAGGTGGCTGAAATACGACGAGAGTCACATTCCGCTAAAGAGTCTGGACAACGACCTGTATACAAAGAAATTCTTGAAGATGTACGGCGTGGGAAGTTTAACGGTATTCTCACTTGGGCACCAGATAGGCTTTCAAGAAACGCTGGTGACTTAGGTAGTATTGTTGACCTCATGGATCAGAAGCTTCTCATGGAGATACGCACTTATGGTCAACACTTCAAGAACTCACCCAATGAAAAGTTCCTCCTGATGATTCTTTGTTCGCAAGCCAAGCTCGAAAACGACAATAAAAGTATCAATGTGAAGCGAGGATTAAAGACAAGAGTTGAAATGGGTCTATGGCCAGCACCAGCTCCAACAGGGTATCTCAAAGAAATCCGTAACGATAGAAAATGTGAGTGCTACATAGATCCTGAGCGAGGTGAGACGGTAAAGAAAATATTCGAGAAAGTAGCGTATGAGCGGTGGAGTGGCCGAAAAGTGTATCACTGGTTGAGGCATGATTTAAACTTTCGGACAGCTTGCGGAAAGAAACACTTGAG
>JACCDG011700523.1_pt1 | contig 29612 bp, 49 predicted proteins | sample 7442471 | NCBI WGS metagenome assembly JACCDG01 (sample SAMN15323444, study PRJNA562643) | freshwater metagenome | isolation source: river surface water | place: USA:Blue River Watershed | collected 2017-08-17 | reverse complement strand
CCAAGCAAGCAGTAGCAATCGCTATGAGCGAAGCTGGTTATAAGAAGAAGAAATGATCAAAAAAGGTAAGGAAACATTCTCAGGCTATAACAAGCCAAAGAAAACTCCTAGCCATCCTACTAAAAGCCATGCAGTATTAGCTAAAGTGGGGGAGACAGAGAAACTAATACGCTTTGGTCAGCAAGGAGTAAGCGGTGCTGGTGCAAATCCTAAGACCGAGGCTGGCAAAGCAAGACAAAAGAGCTTCAAGGCAAGACACGCAAGCAACATCGCTAAAGGTAAAATGTCCGCAGCATACTGGGCAGATAAGGTTAAGTGGTAAGAACTCTTAATATCGGTAGTGGCAAAGACTTCAAAGAGGACTGCTTAAACGCAGACATCCAAGAAGTTAAGAAGCCAGACTGGGTACTAGATATTACTAAAGTACCTTGGGGGGAGACTATCTCTACAAGATTCGGAGAGATAAAAGTAGAAAAAGGAATGTTTAGCAAGATCATTGCTAACGATGTCCTAGAGCATATTACAGACCTAATACCAGCAATGGCAAACTGTAGAGACTTGCTAGACGATAAAGGCGAGTTTCATATCAGCGTACCGTATTACCTCAGTTTAGGAGCATGGCAAGACCCAACCCATGTCAGAGCGTTCAATGAGAATAGTTGGCTTTACTACTGCGACTGGCATTGGTATCTAAATTGGGAAGAAAGATTTTGGACTAAGTTGATTGAGTTCAGACTTAGCGATTTAGCAAAAGAGATGGATATAAACAAAGGCACAGCATTACTCATGCCTAAGATGATTGACCATATCCATGTCATTCTTACAAAGTATCCTGTAGAACAGGAAACTAGATTCGCATAACCGTTGTAAAATAACAACAGTCATCACCCATGACCCAATAGGAATGGAATGAATGGAAAACTCTACAGAAAACAATACTCTACAAGTTGAGCCAACTAATAAAGGTGGCGCACCCATAGGCAATCAGAATGGTAGGAAAGGTAAGCTCTTTTACGACCAGTTAAGGGTTGCTTTAGTACAAGAAGATAAGAAGCGTCTACGCACCATTGCAGAGAAGTTAGTCAAAGCTGCTGAGAACGGAGATGCTTGGGCAATTAAGGAAGTCATAGACCGAGTCGATGGTAAAGCCATTCAAGCTACTGAGATTTCAGGAGCAGATGGCGCAGACATATCCGCATTGCAGACTATCAACATTGTGCTAAAGAAACCTGATGGAAGTTAATTTCGAGTTTCCTGAAAAGCTAGGGTTCTTATTCGACAAAAGCCGATACAAAGTTCTGTACGGTGGGCGAGGATCAGGCAAGTCTTGGGGTGTGGCTAGAGCGTTGATTAGCATTGCTCTACAGCGACCAGTCAGAGTCTTATGCGCTCGTGAGTTCCAAAACAGTATTAGCGATTCGGTTCATGCTTTGCTGGCAGACCAGATCAAGAGCATGGGATTGGAAGGATTTTTTACTATTCAGAATACCGCTATCTACGGTATGAATGGCTCAGAGTTCTTGTTTGCTGGTTTAAAGCACAACATTACCAAGATTAAGTCGTTCGAGGGTGTAGACATAGCATGGGTGGAAGAAGCTCAGACTACTTCTAAAAGCTCATGGGATGTGCTGATTCCTACGATTCGTAAGGAAGGCTCAGAGATTTGGCTAACCTTTAACCCAGAGCTAGACACAGACGAGACTTATAAGCGGTTCATTGTCAACCCGCCAAGTAATGCAGAAGTAAGGAAAGTAAACTGGTCGGACAATCCTTGGTTTCCTAAAGTCCTCAGAGATGAGATGGAAGACCTCAAGGCTAGAGATGTAGATGCCTATCTCAATGTATGGGAAGGCAATACACGACAAGTATTAGATGGCGCAGTCTACGCTAATGAGCTGCGTAAGGCGCAAGAAGAAAACAGAATCAAAGATGTACTGCTTGACACAGGAGTTCCAGTATCTACATTCTGGGACATTGGTTGGGCAGATATGACTAGTATTTGGTTTGTGCAAACTATTCCTGGTGGCGAAGTAAGAGTGATTGACTTCTATCAAGATTGTCAAAAGCCTATCGACTACTACACAGCGTTATTGCAAACCAAAGGCTATACATACAGAGATCATTGGCTACCGCATGATGCCGAGCATAAGAATATGACTGGCAAGAGCGTTAAAGACATCATGGAAACGATGGGCTTCCCAGTTCGGATTACTCCTAAGTTGTCTGTAGCCGATGGGATCAACGCAGCGAGGATGTTGCTAAACCGTTGCTACATAGATCAAACGAGGTGTGCAGAAGGGCTACAAGCATTGCGACATTACCGCTATGATGTAGACCCAGACACCAAGATGTTTAGCGACAAACCTTTACATGACCAACACAGCCATGCAGCAGACGCTTGGAGATACGCTGCGGTTGCGTTGGATGAGAAACCGTATGACTGGCAAAAGCCAATTTCAGTCAACACACGATGGATTACCTAAATGGATCAGCTTAAACTAAGAAACCTGATTGATACGGAGATAGATAACGCTATTGGTTATCTTGAGACCGAGACTACAGAGGATCGTAGGAAGGCACTCGACTATTATCTGCGTAGACCCTATGGCAACGAGATCGAAGGTCGTAGCCAGATCGTTACAGGCGAAGTAGCAGAAGTAATTGATGGTGCGTTACCTCAGTTAGTCCGAGTCTTTACCGCATCAGACGATATTGTTCGGTTTGAGCCAAAAGGTCCAGGAGACGAGGCTGGTGCTAAACAAGCTACCGAGTATGTCAACTGGGTGTTCTATCGTGATAACGATGGCTTCCTAGTTCTACATAACTGGTTCAAAGATGCACTTCTACAAAAGACTGGTGTCGTTAAGGCTTACTGGGACACCAAGATTGAAGTAACCAAAGAAGAATACCAAAACCTGACAGACGATGAGCTGGTTCTCCTACTGTCCGATGGCACACGAGAGATCGTAGAGCAAGAGACAGTTGAGGAGATCGTAGGCAATGACCAAATGGGTATGCCTATGATTATGAGAGCGCACAATGTCAAGGTTAGCAAGAAAACGACTGCTGGCAATGTAGTTGTAGAGAATGTGCCACCTGAGGAGTTTCTTATCTCCAAAAGAGCTAGGAACATCGAGGATGCTCCTTTTGTGGCACACCGCAAACTAACGACTCGTTCAGAGTTAGTAGCAATGGGCTTTGACCCAGCGATTGTATCTACATTGCCTACAAGTTCAGACTTAGAGTTCAGCCCAGAGCGTACAGCTCGCTTTGACCAATCCGAGCAGCCAGACGATCAGTCGATGGACAGCACGATGGAAGAAGTAGAAGTGTTTGAGTGCTATGTTCGTGCTGACATGGATGGAGACGGCATTGCAGAGCTACGCAGAGTAGTCTACGCTGCTAACGAGATTCTGAGTGATGAGGAAACGGATTACATTCCTTTCCACGCTGTATGCCCAATCCCGATCCCACACAAGTTCTATGGTAGTTCATTGGCGGACAGGGCAATGGACATTCAGTTACAGAAGTCCACAATTACTCGTCAGATGCTCGATAACTTGTATCTGACCAACAACGCTCGTATGGGCGCAGTAGAAGGTCAAGTCAATATTGACGATCTGTTATCTGTAGCACCTGGTGGCATTGTTCGGATGAAGAATCCTAACGCTGTCATTCCGTTGAATGTCCAGCCAGTAGCAAACCAAGCGTTCCCAATGTTGGAATACTTGGATGCAGTTCAGTCTAAGCGTACTGGTGTTAGCGATGCTCAACAGGGCTTGAACCCTGACATCTTGCAGAATGTTACTGCTGCTGCGATTGCAGCTACGATGTCGGCTGCTGCTGGCAAGGTAGAATTAATTGCTCGTATCTTTGCTGAGACTGGTGTTAAGAGCCTGTTTAAGGGTATTTTGCACCTCGTTTCCAAGTATCAAGACAAGCCACGAATCATCCGTATGCGTGGCAAGTATGAGCAGATTGACCCTCGTACATGGTCAAATCAGTACGACTTGTCTATCAGCGTTGGTCTAGGCACAGGCAACAAGCAAGAGCAAATGGCTATGTTGCAGATGGTTATGGCTAAACAAGAGCAGATCCTACAGACTTATGGTCCAGCTAACCCATTGGTGTCAGTCGGTCAATACCGCACCACAATGGCTAAGTTTATCGAGGCTGCTGGCTTCAAAGATGTGGCAGAGTTCTTCAAAGAGATTCCACCAGAAGTGGATCAACAGTTGTCTAACCCACCGCCACAAGAGCAACAAGCCGATCCAGCAGTTCAAGCAATGATCGCTCAGTCTCAGGCACAGATTCAAATTGCCCAACAAAAGGCAATGGCAGATGTAGAAGCAGACAGACAAAAGGCACTCGCTGATATTCAGTTAGCAAGAGAGAAAGCAGCAGCAGAAATCCAATTAGCTAGGGAAAAAGCAGCAGCACAGTTAGAACTGAAAAAAGCCGAGTTCGAAGTAGAAGCACAGCTAAAGGCAGCCAAAGTAGGTGCTGGCATAGCTGGTAATGTGGAGATCCCAGGATAATGGCATATACTGACGCTCAAGTAGCAAAAGCAATCGCAGCCTCGGTTGCTCAAGGCTTTACCGTAGATCAGGCAATACAAGGCGCAACACAGAACTATGGAATATCGCCAGAGCAAGCCAATAGAGCAGCAGTAACCTCTATTTACCAAGAGCAATTAGGTCGTGCGCCAGATCCAGAAGGTGCTGCGTATTACATTAACCAGTTAGCAAGTGGCGCAAATTCACAAGCAATTAGAGAAGCTATTGCAAGATCACAAGAAGGTCAGAACTTCCTGACTCAAGCAATTACATCGGCTTATCGTGGCGATCTAGGTAGAAACCCTGAGCAAGAAGGTTACCAATATTGGCAGTCTTTAGCATTGGCTAATGCGTTAAGTGCAGAGGACATTCAAGCTGCTGTTCGTGCTGCTGCTGCGGTAGAGCAAGCGCAACGAGGCATTACTGGTGGCTTTACAAACTTCACTTCTCCAGACTTTGAGGCTGACCCATTTGGCGGTAGATATGCAACACAAAGCATTTTCAATCTGCCACAAGATGCAGTAAATGTATCAACAATTAATGGTCAACAAGTACAGTTTGTCAACCCAATTACCCAGTTAGCCGTTATTAGTAACTTCACCAATAAAGGTGCTGGAACAACAAATCAGTTCTCAGACGCTCAAGTAGCTGCTTATTTGCGAGACAATGCGTTCTCAAACCCAACGCAAGTAAACGAAGCAGTAAATATGTTTGGCATTAAGCCAGAGCAGATTAACAGAGCAACCGAGCTATTGGCAAAAAATGATCCTAGCATCAATGCAGCCACAGCAGATTACGCATCAAAGATTGCAGCTAATCCACAGTTAGCGTTAGAAAACGCACAGGCTGTAGCTGGCGCAACAAGGTTTACTGCTGCTCCAGGAGTAGAGACACTAAGCGTTCCTCGTGTTACCGAAGCTGTTAATCGTGCTTTCCAAGCTGGATCGCTCACAAGATCTGAGTACAGCGACATTGTTAATTCATTGTCAAAAGCAACAAATCCAGCAGATGTTAGAAACATATTAGCTACACCACAAGGATCAGTAGTGATTGATGCTGTCTATGGTCAGCAGATTGGCGAAGATAACGATCTAAACAAAGCATTGGAAGAAGCAAGACAAAGACAGGCTGTATTGTCAGCACAAGATCCTGGCTACTACCAAGCAAGCGATGTTTTAGGCAGAGCTTATCAGGCTGCTGGTTTAGACTTCCCATTTATGACAGATACATATCGTGCTAATACAATGATGACGCAAGGTAATGTATTGAATCAGCAAAACTTTAACCAACGCATCAACGAATTGTTATCGTCTTTAGGTCAACAGTTTGGTGGAGCAGAAACGCTACAAACACCATTAACAGGACAGTATTACAGCGAAACAGGTCTGCAACCAGGATTCACTCCTGTAGGCACAGAAGGCACAATGTTCCGTAGTGGTGTAGCTGGTTATATTCCACAAGCAGAGCTGCCAACACGCTTTGAGTTTGGTGCGCCACCAGTAAACGCTACATTCCAGCAATACAGACCAGGAGCGTTCCAGCCAGAAGGTGTTACTACTGGTGGATTTATTACTGGATACGATGCAAACCAACAGCCTATTTACTCTACCTATAACAATCCTAATGTGAATGTTGGTGGTGTTTCATCAAACTTAATACCATTTGCAAGCCAAGTAGATCAATTAAATCAGTTAATGGCTCAATACAACGCACAACAATCGGCTGCAAATAACCCATTAAATGTGGCAAACAATTAAGCATGAAAGATCAGCGAGCAAGAGGTTTACTAAACGATGACTTTTTTAAGTCAGAAATGGACTTTTTAGAGCAATCACAAATAGACATTATTGTGAACTCTGCACCACATGAATTAGAGGAGCGAGAAGAAGCATACCGTATGCAACTCGCCATCAAGAAAGTTAGAGCGCACTTTCAATCCCTCGCAGCACAAGGCGAGATTGAAAAGAAGCGTTGGAAGATTTTGTAGCATTTGTTACAAAAGCGTGTATAGCGTTACTATACAAAACAATTAGGGAAACAAAATGAGTGAAAACATCACCCCGCAAGGGAATGAATCGCTTACAGTAGATCAAGCTGCAAGCAGTTTACTGTCTATGATGGATGCATCCGAAGCCTCGCAAGAGCAACCAGAGGAGCAACAATCACAGCCAGTAGAAGCCCAAGCCGAAGAAGCGTACGAAGAATCGTACGACTCAGAGGACTCCGAAGAAGTCGAACAAGAAGTAGAGCAGCCCAGGTATCGTGTCAAAGTAGATGGACAAGAATCTGAGGTAACGCTTGATGAGCTTGTTAAAGGCTATCAGAGAGAAGCTGACTATACTAAAAAAACCCAATCACTTGCAGAACAGCGCAAGGCTGTAGAAGCCGAGCGACAAGCTGTAGAGCAAGCCAAACAACTACGAGATACATACGCACAGCGTTTGCAGATTATCGAGCAAGCTCTCAGATCGCAAGCACCTAGCGAGAACCTCGATGAGTTGAAAGAAACTGACCCTATTGGCTATGCAGTCAAGGTGGCAGAAAGGGCTGAAAACGAGAAGAAACTGTATGCGGTAAGGGCAGAGCAAGCTCGCATTGCACAAATGCAACAAGCAGAGCAAGCAAACCAGTTACAGCAAATAGTTACTCAAGAAGCTGAAAAGCTATCTAAAGTTTTGCCTGAGTACACAGACCCACAAAAAGGTGAGGTTGTTCGCAAGAGCATCCGATCCTATGCCGAAAGCATTGGGTTTTCAGCAGAAGAACTATCGAAGGTCTATGACTCTCGTGCAGTTCTGACTCTTTACAAGGCTATGCAGTACGACAAGTTAATGCAGAATAAGGGCGAGGTAAACAAGAAAGTAAGCCAAGCTCCTAAGATGCTACGACCTGGTGTAGGCAAGCCACAAGGAAGTTTAGAGGCAGAGCAAACCAAGAAGTTAAGACAGGAGTTTAGGAAATCTGGAAAGGTTTCTGACGCTGCTAAATTATTTGAAAAATTTGTTTAAAAGGAATAAGAAATGACAGCTCCAACAGGTACATATACAGTACACGACACATCATCCACTCGTGGTGGTCTGCGTGAAGATTTAACCGATATGATTTACAACATTAGCCCAACCGACACTCCTTTGATGTCGACTTTGGCTAAAGGCAAAGCAACCGCTGTTTACCATGAGTGGCAGACAGATAGCTTGGCAAACGCTGACACAGCTAACGCTCTTATCGAGGGTGATGACGCTACAGCAACTACCGCTACTCCTACATATCGTATCGGTAACTATACCCAGATCGTTGGTAAAACAATCCAAGTTTCTGGCACATTAGAAGCAGTTGACAAGGCTGGTCGTAAGTCTGAAAAGGCTTATCAATTAGCTAAAGCATCTAGCGAACTCAAGCGTGATATTGAAGCTATTCTCTTTGCTAACCAAGCTAGAGATGCTGGTTCAAGCTCCACAGCTCGCAAGATGGGTACAATGCTCTCATGGCTGAAGTCCAACACATCTTTCGGCACAAGCGGTGCTGATCCTACAACAGCTGGATCAACAACTCGTTCTGACGGTGTAGTTCGTACATTTACAGAGACACTTCTCAAAGAAGTTATTCGTGAGGCATACATCAACGGTGGCAATCCTAAGGTTCTCTATGTTTCGCCTATCGGCAAGCAAAAGACCTCTACCTTTACTGGTATTGCAGAGCAGCGTTTCATGGCTCCTGGTGATGCTCCTACGACCATCATTGGCGCAGCCGATGTATATTTGAGCGACTTTGGTGCTATCTCGGTAGTTCCAAACCGTTTCATGCGCACTCGTGATGCAATCGTGGTTGATCCTGAGTACGCAGCATTGTCGTACTTGCGCCCATTCCAAACTGTTGAATTGGCTAAGACTGGTGACTCTGAAAAGACCCAGTTGCTTGCTGAGTTGACTTTGGAAATGCGTAATGAAGCTGCACATGGTATCGTTGCAGACCTCAACTTTGCGCTGTAATTGATGTAGAATAGGGGTGGGCAAAACTCACCCCTATTTTTATGAAAAAAATCGTTTCGGTTGACCAATCATCTAAGAAGTTCACAGCAGCAGAGGCAGATGGAGAGGGCGGTCTTATTATTAGGACTAGCCAAGATGTAACCGACATAGTAGAACAGAATAAAGCAGAATATAACCAAGGCTCTGTCCACGATAAGTGGGGAGACTTGACCAAAGTGGCATCTATACCTCTTACAGTCATAGACCAGTTAAATCGCAAAGGCATTATGCGTGGCTTTGCAATCATAAACGAGAAGGAGTTCAGGAAGTTTCTGAATGACCCTGATAACCGTTTTTTTAGGACTAGACCAGGTAGGGTATGAAAAAACCAAAAGTAGTGATATGCGTACCATGTAGAGATCAAGTAATGGCTGGCTTTTGTTTTGACCTAGCCAAGCTCATGGAATACGAAGGTAGAAGAAATAAGGTTGATTTAGATGTAATGCAGATGACAGGAACGCTTATATTTACTCAGCGTGAACGGTTATCAGAAGAAGCATTAGCAGCAAAAGCAGATTATCTTTTGTGGATTGATAGCGATATGCGATTCCCAAAAGATAGTTTGGAAGTGTTGCTTTCACGCAACAAAGACTTAATTGGTGTCAACGCTACAAGTAGGGTTGAGCCTATTAAACCTACAGCATTAAACCTCAAGATTACAAGCGAAACATCGCACGAATGGCATCCAGTTAATTCGTTGCACAAAAAGAATGTCGAGCAAGTAACCGCAGTCGGATTTGGAATGACATTGGTAAAAGCAAGCATATTAGGGAAAATACCTAGACCTTGGTTCAATGTTATGTGGTCGGATCATGGAGCAATTATTGGAGAGGACATCCATTTCTGTGTAAAAGCTCAAGATGCTGGCTATCAGGTCTATGTTGACCACGAATTATCGGGTGCAATCGGGCATATTGGTACTAGAACATTTGGATGGAAAGACATAGAAAATGGCACTCTCAACATACTCAGACCTAAAGACCACGATAGCGAACTATCTGGGAAGGTCGGATCTAACAACACAGATTCCTGACTTTATCCGTCTAGCAGAGGATCGCTTACGCAGAGAATTACGGATTCGGCAGATGCTCAAAGTAGTAACTGCCAGCACTACAGGCGGTGATGCAACCGTATCATTGCCATCAGATTTTTTACAAATAAGAGACATTCATGTTGATGGAAACCCAGTTTATACGCTTGAGTATATGTCTCCATCGGTGTTCTACCGCAACTCTAGATCGGTCGAAAGTGGTGTGCCAGTCAATTACACAGCATTGGCTAGCGAATTTATCTTTGCACCAAAGCCTGATGCTGCATATACATTAAAGATGCTTTACTACGCAAAGCCTGATTACTTGTCAGATGTAAATACAAGTAATGTGTTCTTGGCTAACTGCGTAGACGCTCTGCTCTATGGCGCACTAGCAGAAGCCGAGCCATACCTAATGAATGATGCAAGAATCCCTGTATGGGCTTCCTTGTATGACCGATCTATTGCCAACATTACTCAGGCAGACGAAGGTGCTGAGTATGCTGGTGTTCCATTACGCATGATTGTTGCTAAATAAGGAGTATTAAATGTCCGAGATGTCCAATTACCTAGAGAACGCACTATTAAACGCAGTTCTCCGCAATACTAGCTACACAAGCCCTACGACTTGCTATGTAGGCTTATTTACTTCTGATCCTACCGATGCTGGTAGTGGCACAGAATGTACTGGTGGTGCGTATGCTCGTATCGCTGTATCGTTTGGCTCACCTAGCAATGGTGTGGTAACTAACAGCGCAGATGTAACCTTTGCCCAAGCTACAAATAACTGGGGAACAATTAGCCATATTGGTCTGCATGACAATGTTACCTCTGGCAACCTATTGTTCCATACCATTTTGGCATCGTCTAAAGCTATTGGCACAGGTGATCAGTTCAAGATTAGTGCTGGCGCATTGACTTGCACTCTTGACTAATGCCCTTATCTCTTGAGCAGCTAGATGTTTATGGCTCGATTGAGAATGTACCTTACTCGCTAGACAATACCTTTTATGATGGCAGAGTATGTGGTCCATGGACACTAGAACAACTTGATAACTTTGGAAGCATAGATAGTCTTGCGCTCTCGCTAGACGATGAGTTGTGGACTACTGGTGCTTGTGTCAATTTATCAAACGCAGAAATAACCGCATTAGGTCAATTAGACGCTAGTGCAATACGAATCGTACCAGCCAACGCAGAGATTATTGCAAGCGGTACGGTAGATGTTGCTGCAAGCGCAATAAATTACGGCAATGCAGAAATAAATGCTACGGCATCAGTAGAAACCCTAGGTTTTGCAGTAAGAACTAACTCGGCAGAAATAAACGGATCTGCATCGGTTGATGCAAACGGTGTGCGTGTTGCTGCTGGAAATGCTGAAATAACAGCAAGCGGTAGCTTAGATGGCGAAGCATACGCTATCCGTAGCGCAGAAGGCTCTATAAACGCATCAGGAAGCCTCGAATCTGACTCGGTAAGGGTTAGGTATGCCGATGGTGAAATAAACGCTTCTGCGACCGTTTCTGCGGATTCCATTAGGATGCGCTTAGGCAACGCAGATATATCAGCTACAGCTAGCGTATCTGCTCTTGGTGGTATGCAATACCAAGGCTTTGCAGAAGTCAACGCTAATGCTACGGTAGATGTAAGCGGTAGGCTAATTGCTGGTGCTTATGTAGAGATCAATGGTAACGCAAATGTTACTGCTAAAGGCTTTAAATTTGGGGAAGAATGGGTTGTTGATCCTAGCGGATCAGAAACATGGACTGAGCAAACTGCTGGTCAAAACACATGGACAACACAGGCTGCTGGATCGGATAATTGGACACCAGTAGCAGTAGGCTCAAATACTTGGACAGAACAGAATACGGAAAATAACCAATGGCAACAAGTCGGATAACTTTTACTGAATGGCTACCAGATCAGCCAGGTGTGGCTGGTGTAATGACAGAAGCCAAAAATGTATATCCTATTGCTAACGGATATGCTCCGCTTCCATTAGAAGCCAATCTGTCAACGGCAGCTAGTGAAAACCTAAACAACATCTTTGCAGCAAAAACTAATGCAGTTAGCTCTTTATTTTGTTCAGGTTCTACAAAGCTATTTAAGTTTAACTCTGCCAATACAAACTTAGTCGATGTATCTAAGTCTGGTGGCTATAGTACAGCATCAGGCGAGCGTTTTTACTTTACCCAATTTGGTAATGTCGTTATTGCTGCAAATGGTCAAGCAAAACTACAAGGCTGGACTCTTGGATCATCCACAGCATTTGCTGACTTAGCTGCTGCTGCGCCTACAGCACGATATGTAACTGTAGTGCGTGATTTTGTGGTTGGTGCTGGAACTAGCACTTACCCTAATAGGGTATATTGGTCTGATCTAAACGATGAAACAGATTGGACTCCAGGAGTAGGAAGTCAATCAGATACACAAGATATTGCCGATGGTGGCGATGTAATGGGAATTACTGGTGGTGAATTTGGAATTGTGTTGACAGAGCGTTCTGTAAACCGTATGAGCTACATTGGCTCGCCATTCTTCTTTCAGTTTGATTCTATTGCTCGTGGTGTTGGCTGCATTACTCCTAATTCTGTAGGGCAGTACGCATCGGTAACATTCTTCTTGTCAGACGATGGCTTTTATAGTTGCGATGGTCAGACAGTTAAGCCAATCGGTGCAGAAAAGGTTGATCGGTTCTTCTTTAATGATGTAAACCTAAACAAACTAGATGAGATGTCAACTGCGGTTGATCCGCTTAAAAAGCTGGTTATTTGGAACTACACCAATGTGTTTGCCCAAAAGCGTCAGCTAATTTATAACATCTCGCTAAACCGTTGGTCATATGCAGAAACAACTGCAAACTATATCAACAATGTATATACACCTACTACAGCCCTGGAAAGCCTAGATTTGTATGGCACGATGGATTCACTAGGTGTTAGTTTGGATTCTCGCCAATGGGCTGGTGGTGCATTGTTGCTAGCTGGAGTTACAGGAACTAGGGCAATATCGTTTACTGGTGCAAGAAAAACAGGCTCGCTGATTACTGGAGACTTTAATGTACCCAATGCTCAATCACTTGTTACTCTCGCAAGACCTATTGTTGATAATGGTTCTGCTACTGTTGCTGTGGCTTCAAGACTTAATCTAGATGACACTATTACATTCTCTGCGGATGTTGCTGCGGATGCAGAAAACAGGGTAAGTTTGCGTTCTGCTGGTCGTTATCACAGAACTAGGACAATCCCATCAGGAACATGGACAAGTTGTTTAGCAGTAGATGTAGACATCGTGCCACAGGGAACTAGATAATGTTTCGTACATTACCGAATTTTGGTGCAGATCCACGAAATGTAGCCGAAATTGTTCGCCAGATTATGAATGGCAAAACAAACAATACTGGCACGATTACATTAGCGACAGGCAATGCTACAAGCACAACGCTGTACGATGAGCGTATTAGCCCAGACACTAAGATCATTTTGATCCCATTTTCGGCTGCTGCTTTTACTGACTCTGCTCCGTATGGTATGTTTCAAGACTCAACCGATCAGTCCGCTACTACGACTGCTGCCGAGTTTATTACTACATACAACACGACAGACTATTCCAATGGTGTGTTTGTATCGAATAACTCACGAATCAATGTGAGAAATTACGGAATATATGCGGTGCAATATTCTTTGCAGTTTAAAAATAGCACAAACGATGGGCAAGATATTGATGTTTGGCTAAAGAAGAATGGCACAAATGTCGCTGGATCAAACAGTAAGTTTCATATTCCAGCTAGAAAAAGCACAGGATCAGACAGTCATTTAATTGCAGTAACACCGTTAATGATTGAGTTGCAAGCAAATGACTATATTCAGATTGCTTTTAGAGTAACCGATATTGGGGTAACAATGGAGCATTTTGCTGCGGTTTCTGCGTCAAGCACGACACCAGCAATCCCATCTACTCCATCGGCTATCGTAACTGTGCAGTACATTGCACCACAGGCTTACAGTAACATTTATGTGTCTGCTCAAACCCAAGGCTCGGCTACAATTAGTCATTATGCAAATAGCACAGCAGATAAGACTTATGGGTATGTTTTAGTTGGATAAACAGTACATAGAGCCTAACAATTTACGGAACTGGTGGCAGTTTGTCAGACCAGGATTGGAACATATACTCAAGAAATCACCAGAATATTGGATTCCAGAAGATGTATATACAGATGTTTTTAATGGCAGATCGCAGTTATGGGTATTTTCAGAGCAAAACAAGCCTGTAGGTTTTGCAGTATTAGAGCCTAGAGGAGATGCTCTACATTGTTGGGTAGGTTGGGCAAACAGTAATGGACATTTCAAAAGCGCAGTTGACTGTGTTTCTGAAATTACCAAAGATGGTGGTTTTAAATATTTAACTTTTGAATCGTGGCGGTCAGGATGGGATCGGATCGCTCCTAAATTTGGATTTAAGCCTAGGAAATGGGTTAAGGAGATTATATGAGTATGGGTGGCGGTGGTGGCGGTACTAATACCGTAACAAGGACAGAACTAGATCCAGTAATGCGACCTTTTGTCCAATATGGACTACAGGAATCGACACGCTTGTATCAGCAGCCAAATATGCCTCAGTATTATCCTGGGCAAACCTATGTAAGCCCAAGTCAGCAAACTCAGGCTGCATTGCAAGCTGCTCAACAACGAGCCACAGTAGGCAATCCGTTGACTCCAGTAGCACAGCAACAGGCACTCAATACCCTACAAGGCGGTTATCTTGGCGGTAATCCTTTCTTTGAAGGTGCATTTAGAGCAGCTACACAAGGCGCACAAACAGCTTACCAAGACCAAGTTCAACAGGCTTTGTCTAATGCTAGTCGTGCTGGTCGTTATGGCTCTGGTGCTATGGGTACTGCATTAGATCGTGCTGGCGGTACATTTGCTAACGCTCTTACAAATACTGCTGGCGCATTGGCTTATCAAAACTATGCAGACGAGCGTCAAAGACAACAAGCCATGATCGGTGCTGCTCCTACATTAGCTGGCGCAGATTACGAGGACATCAATAAGATGCTCCAACTCGGTCAGGTTGCAGAAGGTTACCAAGAAACAGCTATTGCAGATGCAGTCAATCGTTTCAATTTTGCACAGCAAGCTCCATATCAAAAACTACAAAGCTATCTATCTGGTGCTTATGGTGCGCCATCAGGTATGCAAGTATCTCAGCCTGTATATCGCAACCAATTCGGCAATGTATTAGGCGGTGCTATTACTGGTGCTGCTTTAGGTGGTTTAGGACAAGGAACAAGTCAATACGCTCCAGCTATCGGTGCTGCTATCGGTGGTGGTCTTGGATTATTAGGATAAATTATGTCAGGAATGGAACTTCCTTTAATACTTGGTGCTGGCGGTGCATTAGTTGGTTCTCAAGTAGACAAACAAAACCCTTTGCGTGGCGCATTACTAGGTGGTGCTGCTGGTGGTTTAGGTGGCGCAGCGTTAGCTCCTACTGCTGGAGCAACTGGAGTTGGATCTGCTACCGCAGCAGCTAACTTTGGAACTTTAAGCGCAGCTCCTACTGCTGGTACATTTGGCGCATTAAGTTCTGCTGCTCCTACTGCTGGTGCTTTCGGAACATTTACTGGAACTGCTGCTGGTGCAGAGGCAGCCACAGCAGCAATGATGGCTGGAACAAATCAAGCTGTAAATGCTGCATCACAAGCTGTAGCTGGCAATGTAGCTAATCCATTTAAGATTAGTTCAGCACAAGCTATGGCAGCTCAACGGTTAATGGGTGGATTTGGTCAACAAGACCAAGGAACAAGAACGCAAACTGCACCCTTTAAACCAGGACAACAAGTAAACCTAGCTGACCCAATCGCATCTTTACTAGCTCCAAAGCGTAAGCGTGAGCGACCAATGATTTCTCTACTGTGAGGCAAGAATGGCACTATTAGATTATTTATTCCCACCGCAACAAAATACAATGATGGGGTTGCTTGGTGGCGATGAAGAAAAAATGCGTCAAGCAGCGCAACAAGCTGGACTATTAAATGCTGGTTTAGGCATTATTGCTGCTAGTGGTCCATCTCGTATGCCTCAAGGAATACTACAGCCTATTGCTACTGGATTGATGGCTGGTCAACAGGCATACCAAGGCGCATTAGATCAACAAGTACAAAACCAATTAAATGCAGCCAAATTTGCTGAAGTTAAACGCAAAATGGATACGCAAAAAATGTTGCCTTCTTTGTTTACAGAAACAACAGATGCGCAAGGAAATGTAACTCGTAGCATAGATCCAGCAAAATTTGAACAGTTAATGCTAACAGACCCAGACTTAGCAAAAAATATTGCATCTGCTAGATCAGAAGCTAGAAAATCTGGTATTTTGAATAAACCAGCAGATCAACAAATAAATCCATTTGAGCCATTTTTAGCATCTGCAAGTCCAGCAGTAAAAACAACAGCAAATCGTTTGGCTCAGGCTTATAAAGATGGAAGAATAACAGAAGAACAAGTTGATACAAACATTAAATCACTTGCTTCAATGGATGAGGGTTTTGCAACAAAGCAAGTTTATCAAGCAATAGCACAAATGACTTTAGCAAATGCACAAGAAAAAAATGCTGCTGCAAAAGATGGAAAGCCATTACCAACAAAATTATTTGATGATTTAAGCACAAAATCTGATACCGTAAATACAGCACAGCGTTTACAAAATACATTTAAAGATAGTTACGGTGGATTTGCATTTGATACTGTTGGAGATGCAGCAATAGCAATTAGCAAAAGATCAAGCGATCCAGCTCGTGTAGAGTTTTCTCAATGGTGGCAAGATTACCAAGCATACAAAAATGAGATACGCAACAAATTGTTTGGATCAGCATTAACAGCTACAGAAAAAGGTGAATTTGAAAAATCTCAAATCACTCCTGGAATGAGTGCAGAGCAAATTAAAGCAAACCTTGTTAGACAGTATGATATTGCTCAAAGAGCATATAACAAAATTGCAAATGCACTATTAAAAGGTGGTTATAGTCAGTCTACAATAGAAGCTTTAAATCCATCAAATATTAATTCTTTTTTAGGTGGAGATCAACAACAAGGTCAACCACAAGCTCAGCCACAAGCACCAACAGCACCGCAAGTAACTGGTATTCCAGAAGGTGTTAAGGTTAGAAGGAAAGGTCAATAATAATGCCAATCTATGAGATTGATATTCCTGGTCGTGGAACTTTTGAAGTAGAGTCTCCTACAGACTTAACAGATGCTCAAGCATATCAAGCTGCTCTTACACAAGCTAGAACAGAAGCTAGATCGTCAGTAACAGCCCCATCTGGCGGCATGTTTACTGGCGGCAATGTTGGCTCTGCATTTTTTCGTGGAGTTCGTGATCCAATAGACGCTTTAGCACAAATGTTGCCTAGGGGATTGTCTACCATTGCAAGCGCAGTTGGAGCAAAAGATACAGCTAAGTTTTTATCAGATGAAGCAAGGCGTGTAGATGCACTCAATCTTGCTGTAGAAGAAAAATATCAAGAAGGTCGCAAACTAAGAGGCGATCAAGGCATTGATGTTGCTCGTGTTGCTGGAAACATTATTAACCCAGTTAATTTGGCTGCTGCTGGCGCAGCACCACAATTAGCCGTTCGTGGAGCTTCTGCTCTTTCGTCATTGCCATTGGTCGGAAGGGCTGCTGGTGGTGTAGCTAGTGCTTCTGCTACTCCAGTTGGTCAAGCAATAGTTGGTGGAGCTGCTCAAGGTTTAACTCAACCTATATTTGATACAGAAACAAAAGATTATACAAATCAGCTTTTACAGAATATTGGCATAGGAGCTGCAACTGGTGGCATTGCTCAAAAAGCATTATCTGGGGTTGGTAGAGTTTTATCTCCACAAACTGCTCCAGAAGTTCGTGCTTTGGCAGAACAAGGTGTCCAACTAACACCAGGTCAAATCCTTGGCGGTGCTGCAAAACGAGCAGAGGAAGCGTTTAAGAGTATTCCTTTAGCTGGAGATGTTGTTGCTGGTGCAGAAAGACGCTCTATTGAAACATTTAATAAAGCAGTAATTGACGATACATTATCTAGCATTGGTCAAAAACTACCAAAAGGTAAAGCTGGTAGAGATGCTATTACATTTGCTGATAATGCCATTAGCAATGCTTATAACAAAGTATTGGGTAAAGCTACTGTTACTGCCGATGACCAACTAATTAACGATCTTGCTGAGATTACAAATCGTGCAATGCAAGAGCTTCCAGAAGAAAGAGCAAATCAACTTGTTAAAATTGTAACAAACAAGATTGGTGATAAATTTAGAGAGCGCACAATTAATGGTGGTCAATGGAAAAAGATTGATTCTGATCTTGGAAGAACCGCTGCTAAGTATTTATCATCAGCAGATGCAGATCAACGCACATTAGGCTCTGCAATTAAAGAAGCTCAATTTAGCATTAGAAATTTATTAGAAAGATCAAACCCACAGCAATCAGAAGCCATTAGAAATGCAAATGAAGCGTTTTCTAAGTTTTTGCGTGTTGAAAGAGCAGCAAGCGGTGTTGGCGCACAAGAAGGTGTATTTAGTCCAGCACAATTATTGTCTGCAACAAGGGCTTTAGACGAGTCAATGCGTAAAGGCAGATTTGCTCGTGGCGGTGCTGTAATGCAAGATATTGCAGAACAAGGTAAATCTGTATTAGGAGCAAACTTACCTGATAGCGGAACTGCTTATCGTGGAATTGCTGGAGCTGGTGCATTAGGAGCTGCTTATCTTGAACCAACAACATTGCTTGCTCCTATTGGAATTGGCGCAGCATATACACAGCCAGCACAAAGAGTAATTAGAGGATTATTAATGGAAAGACCTGAGCTATTGAGGTCTATTGGTGGTCAGTTAAGTTCTAGATCGCCATTTTCGCCATTTATATCAAATGTAATGACACCAGGGCTTTTAGGAGAATAAAGAAATGCCAAAGACAAAGATCAGCGAATTTAGCTTAACACCAGCCAATAATACCGATATAGACGGTATTGATATTGCAGAAGGCTGTGCGCCCTCTGGCATTAACAATGCTATTCGGGAGTTGATGAGTCAGCTCAAAGACTTCCAAGGCGGTACATCTGGAGATACTTTGGCGATTGCTGCTGGTGGAACAAACGCAGCGACTACTACTGCTGCCTTGCAAAACCTAGGTGGTACTACGACTGGTATCAATCTGTTTAAGGCTATTTCTTCTACAGCAGCTCGTACAGAATTAGGCGCAACTACAGTTGGTAACGATGTATTTACTGCTGTTGATGCTGCTGCTGCTCGTACAGCGATTGGTGCTGGCACAGGAACAGGCGATGTTACGACTACAGGCACACAGACCCTTACAAACAAGACTCTAACAGATCCAGCCATTATCGGCACAATCCTAGAGGACATCTTTACGATTACTGATGGCGCAGCGTTTGAGATTGATCCAGGAAACGGCTCTATCCAGTTAATTACCCTAGGCGCAAGTCGCACACCAAAAGCTACAAACTTTGCTAATGGCGAGTCTGTAATCCTAATGGTAGACGATGGCTCTGCTTACACGCTGACTTGGACAGACTCCACATTTGGCGGTAGCGGTGTAGTATGGAAAACTAACGCTGGAGCAGCTCCAACACTAAACACTACAGGCTATACAGTAATCGTACTATGGGAAGTTGCTGGTCAAGTATATGGAGCGAGGGTAGGCGATGCTTAATAAAAAGGTCTTAGGCTCTGTTTCTGCTGCACCAGCAGAGTATATAGAAGATGTATTTTCTACTTTTATGTATAAAGGTACTGGATCTGCTCAAACCATAAACAATGGCATAGACTTGTCTGGAAAAGGCGGTCTTACTTGGCTTAAAACAAGGTCTGGTACATCGACAGGCGAACATTATTTAATTGACACAGTTCGTGGCAATAATAAATTATTAAGCTCTAGCTCTACAGCTGCAGAAGATACAGATGGAACATTAATAACTGCGTTTAATAATAATGGCTTTTCTTTAGGAACAAATGGTGCAGTAAATACAAACGGAAGAGAATATTGCTCTTGGACATTTCGTGAGAAACCTAAGTTCTTTGATGTAGTTACTTATACTGGTAATGGTTCAACATCAACAAGAGATATTGCACACAATCTAGGCTCAAACCCTGGAATGATTATTGTCAAACAAATAAGCGCAACAGGTAATTGGAAAGTATTTCATCGCAGTGGTGGTTCTATATTGTTACTAAATGAAATAGAAGAAGCAAATACTTCTACTACATTATCTGGCGGTTACCCAGCTGGAAATGGATCATCCGTTTTTTCTCTTGTGCCTTATAGTAGTGATTCATCAGCCGTAAATGCTAATGGCGTTACATATGTAGCCTACCTATTCGCCCATAACGCTGGTGGATTTGGTACGGCAGGAACAGATAATGTAATTAGCTGTGGTAGTTTTACTACAGACTCTAGTGGTGGTTATTCAGTTAATCTTGGTTACGAAGCACAGTATGTTTTGTTAAAAAGAACAAATGGATCAGGAAATTGGTTTATTTTGGATGTTGTACGAGGAGCTGGAGTTGCTTCTAGTACATCAAGAGTATTAAAAGCAGATTTGGTTGCTGCCGAAACAACTGAATCTAATTTAATGAGTCCATTAGCCACAGGATTTGGAGTGGATACATCGCTATCTAATTTAAGTTCTGGCACTTATGTTTACATGGCAATCCGTAGACCAATGAAAGTGCCTACTAGTGGCACTCAAGTATTTAAGCCTGTTGCTAGAACTGGTACAGATAGCTCAGTTACTATTGATGCTGGATTTACTGTTGATTTAAATATTGCATCATCAAGAGATAAAGCTATTCAATCTTATACTCCTGTAATAGATAGGCTTAGAGGCGGTGGAGTAAACTACAGATACTTAAACACACAATTAACTGATGCCGAAACAACTGGTACAGCTAGTGGAGCGTATGAGCTTACTCAAAATGGTGTATATACATACAACACAGCGTTTAACTCATCTAGCGAAACTTATGTTCATTGGATGTTTAAGAGAGCGACAGGATTCTTTGATATAGTCTGCTATACAGGAAATGGTTCAAATAGAACAATAACACATAATCTTGGTGTTGCTCCTGAGTTGATGATTATTAAAAGTAGATCAGGTGCAAGAGATTGGGCTGTATATACAGGAACTAATACAGAATATGCAATTTTAAATTCTAATGGTACTTCGTTTACTACAAGCACAATTTGGAATGATACTAGCCCTACTGCATCAGTTTTTACAGTAGGCACAAATAGTCGTGTAAATCAAGGAAGCGAAGATTTTGTAGCTTACCTATTTGCCACACTTGCTGGTGTATCTAAAGTTGGCACATACACAGGCGATGGTACAGATGGTCGTGTAATTAACTGCGGATTTACTGGTGGAGCTAGGTTTGTATTAATTAAATCTACAAGCAATACTAGCAACTGGAGAGTTTGGGATACGGCTCGTGGAATTGTAACTGGTAACGACCCATTATTAGCTTTAAACAATACAAGCGCAGAAGTAACAAACTCAGACGATTTAGACCCAAGTTCTTCTGGATTTATTGTTAATTACAACGGCAATTCTGCAATCAATGAGTCTGGTTGGACTTATATCTTTTTAGCAATCGCATAAGGAAAAAATCATGTTAGTTCGAGTTCGTAATACTGGTGCAGTTATGTACCAACAAGAGTTTCTAAACACCTTTACAAACACATCTTTTCCTACAACGATTACTGAACAAGTAATTAATGAATTGGGTGCTGATGTTGTTTTAAATGGCGCACAACCTACACCTACTTTCTATCAATTCGTAGTGCAAGATGGTGTAGAACAGATCAACAATCAATGGTTTACTAAGTTTATTTGTGTAGACATGGATCAAGCTGCTAAAGATGCCAAAGATGCACAATGCAAAGCTGCTAATAAACAAGAAGCAGAGCAGAAGTTAGCTGCTACAGATTGGACACAAGTAGCCGATGTGCCTTTGCTAAACAAACAAGACTTTGTTAATTATCGTGCTACGGTTCGTACTATTGCACTAAACCCACCAGTACAAGCCACTTTTCCTGACCTACCAGCAGAGCAATGGAGCTAATAATGTCCGATCCGTTAGAAAAATTTGATATGTTCAAATTTGGCGGTCTAGTTAATCAGGTAGAGCATTTGCAAAACAAAGTAGATGTAATGGAAGCTGATATTAAAAAGCTAGTCGCTATGGCAGAACGGTCTAAAGGAAGCCTATGGGCAATTATGGGCTTTTCTTCTTTAATAGGCGGTGTGGTTACTTGGTTGTCTAGTACATTCTTTCATAAATGAAACTTTACGATAACTGGAAAGACATCCTCAAAAAGGCATGGTCTATCCGCTTTATGGTGTTGGCTGCTGTGTTATCAGGCATAGAGGTCATCTTACCTTTCTTCAATGAATCTATACCTAAAAACATATTTGCAGCGTTGTCTTTTGTTTTTGTTTCTGCTGCTTTTGTTGCTCGCTTGGTGGCTCAACGAGATGTTTAAACGACAAGAACTTGCAGCTCTTACGCTATCGGCTACTGCCCTAATTGCTATTGTTTACCACGAAGGATACCGAGAAAATGCCTATATTCCCGTTGCTGGAGATGTACCAACGATTGGCTATGGAACGACAAAAGGAGTTCAACTTGGGGACAAGACAGATCCATTATCTGCTCTATCAACTGCACATCGAGACATCAAAACTTTTGAAGGTGCTATTAAATCCTGTGTAAAAGTTCCACTATATCAATGGGAATATGATGCTTATACAAGTCTTGCTTATAACATTGGTGGTTCAGCTTTTTGTAACAGCACTCTTGTGCGTATGCTTAATGCTGGTCGATATGAAGATGCCTGTAAACAAATCCTAAGATGGGATAAATTTCAGGGTAAACCCTTAGCTGGTCTTACAAAGCGCAGAAACGAAGAATACAGGCGGTGCATGAATGTTTAGTATGTTGCTATCACCTTTGCAAAAAATCGGCTTATACGCTGTTTTAGTGGCTTTGGTATTTGGTTTTGGTTACTATAAAGGCTACTCTAACCAACGAGATAAATTTGTTGATTTTAAAAACGAACTAGAAGCCAAGGCAAAAGCCCAGGATATGCTTAACAAAGCTACTGAGCAAAAAAATAAACTGATTGCGGAGAATGTAAAGAATGAATACGAAGCTAGGCTTGCTGCTTTGCGTAACTATTATGTCGGGCTGCGCAACGCAGATACCAACAAGCTGCCCAGAGTTCCCGACACCACCTCAACAACTTATGCAGAAGCCAGCCACCCAGTATTTGTTGGACAATGCGCTGAAACCACGCTCCAATTAATTAGCCTACAAGACTGGGTTAGGGCTGTATCAAAATAAACTAATCTTTACGACTGGCTTAATGGTCTTGCCAGTAACACTACATTTGCGCTGAGATACTTCTTTTAAAAGCCCAGCTTGCAACATTTCATTTACTCTGCCACAAACTGAGCTAAGTTCTAGTCCAGTTAGTTGCACGATCTCTCGCCTAGAATAATCCTTATTCAAATCCATTTTGTGAAAAATAGACATGGCTTGGTTTCCTACCTTGCCAGTTTCTTTATGCTCTTTATAAGCAAAAATAGATGTTATTGCGACTCCCATAATATCCCCCTAGTTAAAAGCCACCCTAATCGGTTGGGGGGTGGCACTCCATCGTGAAAGAGGGAAGCATTGCGCTTCACACTTAGATGCCGATCTCATCTTGGGGGTTAGTTACACATTACATAGTTTGGGCAATAGGTACAGATAACTACCTTGCCATTGATAATTATAGTTTGTGTCTGACAAGCAAATGCCTGGTTAGACAACAAAGCCATCGCTGCTACTAAACCACAAATAATCTTTTTCATGTCATTCTCCTCAAAAAGGTATTGCCATGTCGTCATCTTGGATGCTAGAACTACTAGATGATTGTGGTTTCTTATCATCTTTAGCTTTTGGTTCAAAGAACTTAATCCATCCATCCCAAGATACTGGTACAGATTCTAGTTTTAACGACAACCCTTTGGGGGTTTCAAACACAGCACCAACTTTTATCCAATTTGGCTTTTCTTCACCAGTTTGTGTTTTGTAAGTTCCGCTTACAACTTTTGCTTCATATTTAAGAGCCATTATTTTTTACTTTTCAGCTTGTTAATTGTTTCTTCCACTTCTTTCAGGAACTTCTTTACTTCCACTTCCATGTTGTCAATGTATTCCTGATCTCGATTGACACGCACTATAAACAACTGCAAATCCTCTGGAAGTCTAGGATCGTAACTAACAAAATCACACCATTGCAGACCAGTACAAGCCATTTGCGCCATCATCTGCGGTATATGCTTGCTAGGTGCTTTCCCATCTTCCATCCAATCTAAATGAGTCGTGGTATTTGGGCATTTAATTTCTATTAACCCATTTTCTCCAACAAGCCCATCAGGGCTGCAACCAAACCATTCTATCGTAGGATGTTCTACAAACGCAATATCTATAACATCTCTGTTGTGTTTTAGCTCATAAGCTACTCTAGCCAATGGCTCGGTAGCAGTACCCCATTCCATAGCTGCATTGGTAAAAGGCTCGTTAGGCTGGTTTGTTAGCCTTTGGGCTACCAACTCTATGCGGTAGTTCCTACGGCTTGCAGATTCACCTGATTTGCCCTTAGACAGCACATCTGCCATTCGGCTGGCAGTAACCTTGCCAAGCCTAACAGCAAACCATTCATCCGTTCTTTGGGCAGCAATCCTGTCCTCGGTAGTAAAAGTGGTCATTAGTGCGCTTTCTTAATATCGTTATCTAAATGCTCTGGGTTTATAGAACGAGCTATATCAACAGCTAGATCGTAAGCAAAACCATCGCCCTCTACCTCTACCGTTACAAACGCTCCAGACTGCTTGATCTTAATCACAGCTTCCGATTCCTCGTTAAATGTGGATTTACTTATTTGCATATTGTTTGACCAATATTTGTAGGGTTTGGCACATGGCTTCCGCAGCTTTAGCAGCTCGCTCTGCCTCAACCCAATTACCAGTCAAAGCGTGTTTATAAAACAAGTTAATGGCTAGTTTTGCATCTAAATACTCTTGACTAAAGTCTGTCATAGTTTTACTTTCTTCTTACTGTTAGTTGTTCGTTGAATCACTTCTTTGGGGTTGCAACGATCCTGGTCTATCATTTTAGCCATATACTCGCTAGTGCAGTCATCACAGACATTGCAAACCTCATCGCAGCCTCTCTGATAATACTTCCATTCCTTGTACTCTTTTCTGGTTTGAAAGCATAGTGGATACCATTCATTCTCTATCGTCATCTGGGTATGGCTCTTGTTCTTCTTTACGAATTAATTGGTTTTCCGTACCGTTAATGATCCATTGATCTAGAAACTCATCTGACATCAGATCGACTGCTCCGTTCCACCCTTGCATAAAGTAGAACTCGGCAACTCGAACATAATCAGGCGGTAAGTCTTGATCGTCTATAAGCCTGTTAAAAGCCTCTCTAGTGAATTTATTGGTAATCATAGCGTTACCCCATCAACCCACTCTAAAGCCCATTTCCAAGCGGTATATAGCATTGCAATAGGCACTAAGGCAACGGACATGAGTCCTACAGCCAATTTGATTGACTTACCCATTTAGATTCCTTTTCAACATCATCTAATGTTTTAGCCATAATTGCCCTAAACTCTGCCCATTTTTGCTTGACTTCCTCAGTCTCGCTTGCTGGTACATAGTTGTATAAAGCCTTCCAACGCTTAGTAATGTCTGTGCCAGCTTTTGTATAAATAAAATGTTCTTTCACTTTTTCTCCTTTTTGCTATAAATAGATTCGCTACTCTTTTTTAAACAAGTCGCACACTTCCACCGCATAACTGGTCTAAGCCTACTACCAGCCTTTACCAGCTTAAAACCATCTGCTGCTTTCGCAGTTTGACAACTACCGCAAAACTTCTTCTCCATCCCAGCCTTCCTTTAAATATCCATATTCCGAAGCATCCGCTACCGCTTTTAGCTTTAAACACACATCGCATTGGTCTATCCATACACGATGACTTTCATTGCTTTTGAGCTTGTGGACACCCCACTTTTCACCACATTCAAAGCACACATTGTCAGGCTGCTCTTGCGCTAGTTTCATTTAACTTCTCTTTCTGTGCTTGGTAAACTACAGTCAGTTTGTCTCTTGCTTCCTTATTGTTCTGAACTTCTTTATAATACTTAGCAAAGGCAGAGCGCAGTTCGTCAGGGCTATCTATTGCCTTAATTTCTTGGCAGTAGTCCTCTACGGAACTAGAATCAACCACATCGTTCCAAATATCCTCGCCAGCGTATAAAGACAACCCTAGACCATGTAGAGCAATCGCCTTGGCTAATGCTCGTTGCATAGCTGTATTTACAGCAAACGCATCAGGATTCGGGATTGCTTTATTGCGATAATCCATTACAGGCAACTGGGCTGTCATAGACTTGCCAAACGCATTGACTGTGCAGAAAACCATAACAGTCTCGCCAAACTTCATCGGCTCGCTATACGACCATGTAGCTGCTGGATCGTGTTGTAGCAATGTATCTACAGCCCATGCCCAGGACAAGTAAGACAGTCCATTCTTTTTCTCAATCTTGTCCGATACATCAATCTTACGGAGTTCTAGGTATTTACTCATAATCAAGATCAGCTTTCATTGTTGAAAATAATTTCCATAAAAAATAGTTTTGTCTATTTGCATTTGCTAAAGCAGCTTCAAGATCATATATTTTCCAATCAAGCTCATCAACAATATTTTCTAGTTCTTCTACAGTTTTTTTCTTTTTGCTCATAGCATCGCCTCATCTTCTGCTTCAGATATTGCCTTATTTTCCCAGTAGGTGTAAATAGCTGATGTAATCATTAAGCCAACTGTTGCTTTATCACCACTATTCCAAGCTGTTTTGATCGTATCCCAATGCTTTGCTAAAGCATCCTCACCAATAGCCTCGACAAAATTGTGATAGTCGGCTGGATCGTATTCGGTACGCATCTTTTTATCGGCTGCTTCTTGAATCATATCGCCATAGGCGCATTGTTGTTCAATGTCAAACGCAGTTGCTCTCTCGTTGTATTCCATTAGTTAATCCCCCCAGTTTTGTAAACATAAACCACCATAGCTGGTGCAAGCATTAAGACTGCTGCTACAGCCCCCCAAAAAAAGTCTTTTAATTCGCCTCTAAAGTCTTTCATTTGTTTTCCTTTCACAGTTATGAGCGATGCCCATGTAGAAACAATAATCCGAAATGTAGAGATTTGCAATATAGGGATATACCCTAATGTAGAACTGTTGTAGAATTACTACATACACAAGGAGAAAACATGGCAGAAAAACAACCTTTTGACAGGCTATTAGAGGTCTTTGGCAGCTACAAAGGCATATCCGAGGCTCTAGGTATCAAATATGTTACGGTTTACGCTTGGTTCATGCGTAATGGCATCCCAGAAAAGCACCACGACAACATCATAGCCAAGTCGGAAGGCAAGATTAAGAAAGAAGATCTTGTCTAGCCTAAATCAACGGACAATAACCCTACTAGAAGAAAGGGGATATGTATGCGATACCGTAGAGTCCTACAACGCCTTTACAAGGCGAAAAAAAGACTTATTCGGACTATTCGACATCCTGGCTATTGGAAAGGGCGAAACTATAGCAATTCAGCTTACTTCAAAAAGCAATATGTCAGCAAGAATAAAAAAAATCAGCAACTCCCCTTACCTAGCAGAGGTATTGCGATCCAAGTGGAGAGTGCTTGTAATTGGGTGGTTCAAAAAACCAAATGGAAGGTACGATTACAAAGAATTTGAATTTTGATGTATAGTTGAGGTTCGGTCTTATCTGGGCGATGAAAACCACCAGCAGATAAGATACAAGGGCTACTGGGGGATAAAGGATGTAACAGCCCATACATCGGTGGCGAAGCTAGTGCCGATTCCTTGAACGACTGGCGGGTTCTGTGGCTCCAGAAAGCAGATGAAGGCGAACTTAGGTTAGGCTAGGTTCGTTCACCAAAAAGCAAATAACCTATAGATACTACTAAATACTCATAAATATTACCTAAAGGTATTTAATGCCACATTTATGTTCCACAAAGTTTGCAAATAATGTAGAAATGTAGAATATAATAGGAACTTCTACAAAAGGAGATTCCTATGCTTGACTACGATCATGGAAACACCAAAGTCGATGCAGTCCAGACTGAGCTGATTAACAAACTTGTTATGCAGCAATACACCGATGTAAAAAACATCATCACCAAAACTAAGCTCAAACCCCTTACAGAAGAACAAATCTTAAACATTATTGGCGAATTGAGTAAACTAGATGGTGAATTTACTTTTGAATCATTTTGGTTGAAATATGCAAGGCTTATTGAGAAAGAACATGGTATCGAATAAGATGGCTAACGATGCGGTCAAAGAGTTAGAGGCATCGCTAGGTTTTTGTGAGGATCACGCTACGATCCATAGAAAACTAAAAGTCGCAATAGATGTAATTAACTCTTTGGTCGAGCAGATAGACGAGATACGAAGCAGACCACTTACCGACAACGAAATGTACCAGCTCCTACAAAAAGCTATGAAGGTCGAGGACAAGGAACATTGGAAAACTTACTGTAGGCTTATCGAGAAAGAGCATGGAATCAATTAGCTACATTACTTGCACAAATAATGACAGCATACTTAAAAACTGTTTAGGCAGATCGTTAAAGCTAGACAACGATGATGAGCTAATCATCGTAGACAATCCTAAATCTATTGCCGAAGGTTACAACTACGGAATAGAATACGCTAAACACAGAATTTTGTGTTTTTTGCACCACGATTTAATCGTTACGAATCCGATCTTACTACGCATGAACTTAATGGCTTACTGCACCGAGGATATTGGCATGGTCGGTGTAATTGGTAGCATTACAGATGCAGCTCCTTGGTGGGAAGGAAAAGGAGTCGGAAGCGCAGTTGATACTCGCAAAGGTATAATTTATTTTGATGAAGGTAAGCAGTTTTGCGAGCATTTAGACGGTATTTTGCTGGCAACATTTCAAGATGTGCGGTTCGATGAATCTATCCCAGGATTCCACCTATACGACCAAGACATTTGCAAGCAAATGACACAACAAGGTAAAAGAAACTTCTGCATCGGAGATGGCTACAGAATCGTTACACACTTTACCAGCGCACCAAGCGACACCAAGCAAATCAACGGATATGACGAAGCCTTGGCAGTCTACCGAAAGAAGTGGGCATGATCCTAATAAAGTGGATCGGTACAATCCTGTGCTTGATTGGCATAGCTTTAACCAGTTTCAATGTGTACCCACTAAACATCATCCTGAGTTTGATTGGTAGCGGATTTTGGACTCTAGCTGGTTTTTATACTAGGGATATACCCTTATTCCTTGTAGAAATAGTTGCGGTATTATTCTACATATCGGGTGTGTTTGTTTACTTATGGAGTTAGTATGAAAATTCAATCAAACTTAATAAAAGAGCTGCCAGACGGATCAGCGATTGTTACTTTAGAGATCGATGAAGAAGCAAAAGACTGGTTGCTTGGTGAAGGCTTTATAGCTGTTTTAAAAGAGGCTATTGCATTAAGCAAAACCAATGTTACACCAGAGATGTTAAAAGCTGCAAAGATAAAGGCAAAAAAGAAATGAAAATTATCCAATCTGAGTTTTGGCATATTCTTCAAAAACATATCCAGGCTAGAAAAGCAAAATGAACCTAGAAGAACTCTGCTCGTGGCTATCTCACCAAAAAGGAATGATGCCACAGATGTATGCAAAAGATTTAGCAAAATACATTGTTAGAACAAAGCAACAAGCAGACCGCATAGCGGAGTTAGAAGATAGGTTATCTATGTATGAGATTAAAGACTTGGATAAGCCACAAATAAAAGAGTTAAGTGATG
>JACCDG011980357.1_pt1 | contig 29618 bp, 31 predicted proteins | sample 7442471 | NCBI WGS metagenome assembly JACCDG01 (sample SAMN15323444, study PRJNA562643) | freshwater metagenome | isolation source: river surface water | place: USA:Blue River Watershed | collected 2017-08-17 | reverse complement strand
TTGTATACAATGGAAGTCATCGTTGGAACAACGTTTATTCGTGCTGGACCACAGACTCGTCGTCGGTTGATTGAGACCGTCGGCAACTACATAACAAACATCGGCTTTTTGACTTTAATTCGTCAGATTGACCCCCAAGACAAACGTGGCGCCCAGATTACTCATATTTGCCTTCAATTGGGGCAGTTCAATGGCAACAAAGCCTTGTGGGAACAAGTGGAGGCCTGGTTGACTGCAGGCTCAGGAAAACGGATTTCTATGGAAGACGTTCTCTAAGCAATATGGCTCTCCGTCGCGCAATCTCATTGTGTTCTACCAAGCTCCAGGAACTGGAAGCAATGGATCGGTATTTCGGGACTCCCACTGGGGTTCCTCTTCATGACGTATATCATCAACGTGTGCGCACTCTCTTCTCATCGCCCGACAGCAGTGGGCTTCAGGAACAGGTTCTCGCTGAGGCAGTCGGAGCCACACACAAAGGCAACGCGAAGCTCGGGGCCGATGCTGTTCTGGACGACGCAGAGGTAGAAATCAAGCCTTGCAAATCCGAGAGACCCGTGGGCTCTGTCAATATTACAGACGATCAACCCACGCGTCTCATCAAGGATCTTCAGACTCCGAACAAACTGCTTGTGATTGGACGGTGTCCAGGTGGCCTCCGCTTTCGGTGGGTAGTTGTGTGTCCGATGACGGATTTCGCACAGCCCCGGTATACTGCAATGTGCCGTCATTGGAATCACGATCCCGAACCGTGGCCTGCGTCAGTAGACGAACAGATCAAGGTCGTAGAACGCTTGGCTGAAAAGCGAACCAAAAATAATTATTTGCGATCCTCACAACTTAAATTCACAGACATCCAGACCATTCTGGCCAGTTGGGTTCATCCCGAGGTCAATCCACACACACTTACGCGACGATCCGAGGACGTCCTTCTGCGGAGGCTGACTGGAACACAAACGTCTGCTCCTCCGACGGCTTCGTCACGCCCGGTCGTCCCGGTCCTTGAAGTGTAAAGGTCTCCAGCAATGTATAACCCTGTTCTGCATGAATGTCTCGCACCACATCCGCAAGAGGATAGTGGCGGCTTCCAATTTTTATGTTTTTCACGCTCCAGCAACTGACTCCGTTGGGGGTCAAGCACCGAAGGCACTCCAGAATGACAGGACGCAACCACGTGGAAACCCAGGATTCCCACGACATCCCTGGTTTCACCGACTGATCCCCTCCTCCGTAGAGTTCCAAACTGTAATACGGCGGGCTTGTCAGGATCATATCCACATAGCCCCGTGGAACTGTCTGAAGATATTGCTCTGCTGGGCCCTCGTAGAGTTGTGCCTCGCGTCCTTTTTGAATCTCTTCCAAGATCTCACGAAGACCGTTCATTGTGCGAGGATCGGGTTCACTGCCCATATACCGAGCTCCGGCTGCCAACGTTCCCAGCATACGACCGCCCCAGCCAATGCAGGGATCCAGAACGCGGGTTGCCCTGTACCGCTTGACCAAGTACTTGGACAATCCTGCCCGATACTTGGTGACGCTTGCCAGACCACCCGACAAGACGAGTGTCCTCCGAATCTCACTCTTGTACGGCGTGCTGTGCATCTGTGTGTTCAGGAGGATGGCCTTCTTCAGAGACTCCACACTCATCAGAGACGCAACGCTCACTCCTTTGGAATTTGTCACTTGCCAGAAATGGGGCATGTAATGATCCAGAATCTTGTGCCCCACACGAGACCGCGAATCAAACACATCTGACTCGTGCGCAACGAGAGCCTCCCAGTCACGATACAGTTCTACGTCCGTGTACGTATCCGTCAGAAGCGCCTCTGGATGCGCAGCCAATTCACGAGCCAACGTATCCACAAACACATGAAACTCGGGTTCTGCCTCCGGAGTCAAGGCCGACTTGGGAATGCTCCCTACATAATTATGATACATAGTGTTCTTCAACTTGTTGCGAAGACCAAAGCGTTGATTGAGAATGTCCATCCTACTTCCTCTAGAGTCGATCGGCTGTAAATCCGTTTTCGAGGGCTACATACAGTCGATACGTAGCTCCCAAAAACGGATTCGTGAGTTGGAGGTTCTTACTGCTTTGCCATGGAGCAAGTAAGTTCAACTCTTGGGGGTGGCGCTACGGCAGCTGCCCCAGGGAGTTCCATGCCCAACACACGCAAGTGGGCAATTATTCGTGCAATCAAGATGACGCCAGAAGAGAAGGAAGCCAAGAAGCTGGCGAAGAAAGTTGCGAAGCAGGCAGAAAGGGAAGCCAAGAAATTAGAGAAGCAACTGGCGAAGGAAGCAGAGAAGGAAATGAAGAAGCTGGAACGCCAGCTTGCGAAGGAGCAGAAGAAGAAGTCTAAAGCACTGGCGACGGTAGAGACAATGCCAGCCCCCGCAGACAAAGCAGACCTCGTTCGTAAGCTTGCGGAGGAGGTCTACGCTGAACTTGGCCCGGGACACACCGAATCCGTCTATCACAATGCGATGAAGATTCAGCTTCAGGATGCGGGATTGCAGTACGAGTCAGAACGCGACATTCCAGTGCTGTTCAAGACTCGCTATGTGGGAACTGTGCGGGCAGATGTGATTGTGAATCACGAGATTGTGTTGGAGTTCAAGATCGCGGGCAAGATTGATGATGCGATGTTGCAGTGCAGGCAATACATGAAGCTACAGACGATTCCCTACGGGTTCGTCGTGCTGTTCCCGAAACGAGAGGGAGAGTCGGTCATCATCAAAGACTGCACGCGGCCAGAGGAGGAGTAGAACGCGGAGCTGGGGGGGAGGACCTGGAGTGTCGGTGGATTTTTGGCTCCCAAAAACGGATTCGTGAGTTGGAGGTTCCTACTGCTTTGCCATGGCAAGTTCAAGTAACGCTGCTGGGGGTGGCGCTGGACACGAGTCCGGGACAGCTGCCCCTGGGAGTTCAAAGGCGACGCGGAAATTCACGATTACGAAGGAGGAAGCAGAAAAGAGCGCAGACGAATGGTTAGGTACTGGACCTTCTCTTATGAAGACGTGGTTAATCAATGCTATACTTGACCCAAAGCAACACCGCGACATCGGAAAAGTTCTAGCATATGTTGCAGAAATTCATGTCAACAATTGGTTAAGTGAAAAATGCAAACGCCCAATTAGAAATGTTGTTGGAGAGCCATATGATGGAATTACCGATGACGACAACGGTAAGGTTCGAAACCAAATCAAATTTCGGATGGATGCGTGGCATTTTGAAACGACAAGGCGAAACAGTAAGAAAAATGCAGAAACAAACGGCACAGGTCACGTTGCGTATAGAAGCGATGAGTTTGATATGGTTGCAATTTTCAAACCGGGACCTTCGTTTGGGATTACTGGGTCAACTATCCGATGCATTCCAGTTTCTGCGCTGATAAATCCTAAAAAACCAGATCAACTTGTTACAACCATTTCTTCAAAGATCCGAAAACTATATGACAACGAAGAGAAGACACTTGAAGTTATTCAGACATTGTACTGTCAAACACCTCCTTCGCCTCAGGATTAATGTCAAACAGTATGTAATTTCGGCCAAGATGTTTGCACGCACGTCCAAGTGTTCCCGAACCCGCAAACGGGTCAAGGCATACATCCCCTTCTTCACTGTACAGCTTTATAATCCGTTCAAGTAGTTTTACAGGCTTTTGTGTTGCATATTTTGTTTTTTCTGTTGTCTGGATGGATGGAATATCATCCCACACATCGCGAATCGGAATTCCCTCCATCTCACTAATATACCGTTTGATTCGTGGAATTCCGGACGAATTGTATTCAAGACGGTTTTCGTCGTGAAGTTGTTGCATGCGCTCCTTTGACACATGCCATTGCTTCGCATGTCCGTTCCAATCGTATCGCAAATTTGGACGAGGATTTACTTCGGGTTGCGATGTATGCGCCGCAGATGTTGTATACAGTTCATTTCGATAGGAGCACCGCTTTGCATGTGACAAATATGATTCATCATATTCCTTGTAAAGTGGAAAGAACTTGGAGGAAGACGATTTCGCATAGACAATGATCGTATCGTGTCCACGTCCAAGTTGGTACTTGTTCTTTGCGTTTCCACCTGTATGCCATACAATTTCATTGCAGAACCTGGATTCCCCAAACACCTTGTCACAAATCACTCGAAGAATGTGTGAGATACGTGGTTCAATGTGAATGATGATATTGCCCGTTTTTTTGAGAGCACGATGGCATTCAAGAATGCGTTGTTCCATGAATGCTGGGAAATCCGCAAACCGATCTTTAAAGTAATGAAAGTTGCGACCGGTATTGTACGGTGGATCCATGTAGATCATGTCAATACTCTCCGACGGCAGGGAATGCAGTAGTTCCAAGTTATCTCCAACAACAAACGTATTTGGTTCCATGTTGGACAGAAAAACGACTGGATGAGTGAGATCCGTTTTCGCCACGCTCATTGGAGTATTTGCGATACCTAGATATAAATAACTCACACACTGCTGATGAACTCCCACTGCAGATAGTCGCAAATCTTTTTCCAGATCTGGTCGTGCGCGATCAATCGGTCACGGCTCTTGAGTAGTGGAAAAAACGCTTTGTATTCATCCAATTCCAGGAGCTCAAAGAACTTGTAGAGGATGTAGCTGTAGCTGAGGAAGTTGGTTCGGTCGTCGGGACAGTAGAGTAAGAAGGGAGCCTGGATCTCCTGAAACATTGCTCTAATTTTCTCTTCAATTTCAGGCGTAATGGTAGGAGGCGGATTTCCATTGAGCCGAGAGAGGATGTGGGCTCGGTGTTCATAATACTTGGATCGTCCCAATTTCTTCAAGATCTGACGGATGTCCTCTTCCCCCAGATCTGCGATGTTGGAAATACGGCGCTTGCGAATTTCAAGAATGACCTCATGCATGACATCCTCTGGAATAATCGTGGACTCCTTGGCTTGAAATTGATTGAGAATCTCATTCAGGTGGTTGATCTTCTTGTATGCGTAATTGTTGCGCTCCTTGGGTGGATCACGGAAACTCGGAAAGTCAGACACCACGAGTGCGTACTCTTCGGACCCACACTTGGGGCAGACCAGAATGCCTTCCGAGGAAATCTCCTCCCGAGCTGTGTTGCAGGCTAAACAATGCTCGGTCAACTGCTGAGTGGCTTCGGGTCCCGTTGAGAGCTTCATGCGCTGAATGTACTCGTCAAACATCTGTTTGCGCGTGGGACCTGTCATCGCCGGAGTCATTGCGGACCCTGAAAAGTACTTGAGAAACGTGTTCTTTTCATTGGTCGTATTGGTTGGAAGTGCCGCACTTCCAGGATCCTGCTTCTTGTAATAGTCCAGCAGGATGTCCATATTTTTCAGATAGTAGTCCTCCACTGGATTGCCTTGGGCCAACTCCTTGTCAATCTCACGAACGCGAATCTGAAGCTTCGTCGCGGTCACGACATCCGTCAGGTCGTTCTTCGCATACAACTCCGAAATCTGCGTCTGAAGGGTCTCCCGCTCCTCCTGAAGGGCTTTCTGAGACGCCGAGAGGTCTCTCAGTGACTGAACCATGTCCCGATGGACGGAATCCAAGGTTCCCGATGCGGAGTTGGCTGTTGTCGGATCCCGAATCTTTCGGACGCGAAACACATCCATTTATGAATTCTCTCACTTGATTCATGTAGATTGTATTTTGAAACATGCACGGTCGTTGTTTTTTGACAACCGCGACCAATTGATTCAATTCCATCTGAAAGTTCTTACAGACATAGGCCAACGCCAAGCATGCGCTACGGTTGATTCCTGCTTGACAGTGAACGTAGACAGTTCCCAATCCATCACGCAAAAAGGCGTGCATCACTGCTTCAAAGAACGGAAACCAATGCAAAATATTGGCATCGGGCGAATCCGGCGCATTCATACACGCATATCGTACAGGGTACTGTTTCCGAAACCATTCGGGAGAATCCTCAGGATACGCACAATTAATCACATGAGTAATACCCCGAGCCGTCGCAAACCGAGGTGTCAGCGCGGCTCCTGGTCCCACTAGAATTCGCATGTGGAAGTAGACTGGTGGCTGCCGAAGGTAGTCGGGAATGGGGATCATTGTTTTCTTTCTGCGGTTTGTGTCTAGGCTCAATGGTCGCACGCGGGAACTCCTCCTCCCGCGACGCCACACCATCCTGCCCAATACCCAGCCTTCCGACGACAGGGACACGGAGGGTTTTCTGTGGCAGCAACCGTAGCAAACTTGTCCCAACCGATACGAGCGATCTTCTGCATCGTGCGCATCGTCCAGCCGTAGGATGCGCCACTGTGTCCATCAAATTTCATCGCCGCATTGATCTTGTCCTGGTTGGGATGATTGCTAAACATGAATCCTTTTCCATCGGGTGGATTGTAGGTGGACATCCACTCCCACAATCCGCACTCGGTAATTGCCGCGTCGGCATCTTGAAGCATCATCGCTTCAAACTTGGAATAAATCATCAGATACTTGTTGTCCATGGTAGAATGAAAGAGTTCGTTGTGCATGTCATCCGTTTTTAGCCCATAAGTCCCGACAGAAAGCTCGTCAGAAGATTCGTGAGAACAACCGTTGCCGCACCCAGAACTGCGGCTCCCGTCCAGCTGACAACCCCACCCGACGTATAGGCATTGGGAACATACTGCAGAAGAAGTGTGCGCGGGGTGGACATAGAGACGATCGCGCCGGCCAAGAAAATGGCAATGTACATGACCGTGTTGGAAGCAATAAACCGGAGCGCGGGGAGGCTAGGCTTGAACGTAGGAGCCATGGCGGAGTGTCCAGGCGTCATGACACTTGGCATGGGAACAATCGGGGGCTGAGACTGAGGGCCCTGCGGCGAAGGCAGGAGCGCATCCAAGGATGTTGCGTCGTCCATTGTTTTATAGTAGGGAAGAGCTTTCACAATTGGCATCCTCCACGCGGTATTTGTAGCACTTGCCATCCACTCGGACCACTTTGTCCACCATCTCCTTCAATGGAAGTGCAGGAGTCCGAAAGGACGTGTAATTGCGATGAAACAACAAGACCGAGATCCCTAAGCCAATGACAAAGGAAAAGAAGGCAGACGCTTTTGTCAGCGCATTGGAAATACGCTCGGTTGTGACAACCTGCATTATCTAGACGCAAGCAAATTCAATGACTCGGGTTCTGCTGTGCACGGAACTTCTTCCGACACAAACCGAACACATCCAACGTCTGTGTGAAAGGGAGACGAATCATGGGGCTGTGGGAGCGTCTTGATCTTTCGCGACGGGGGAATGATGACCGTGGAAATGAGCATCCCGACGATCGCTCCTGCGATAACCCAACGAGGTTCAATCATTTGCTTCTTACAGGGATTGCTTTTGGGCTGCAGCAGCATCCAGGGCGGGCTTCAGTCTCTCCGCAAATGCACGCAGTCCAAAGAACAACGGTGTAATCACCAGACCCGATCCAGGAATGAACACGCTCGCAGCAGTGGCGACATATTTGGGAGTGACATATCCCTCATCTCCGAACACTTTCCAGGGGACCAGAATGCCCAATACATACAGAATGACTCCCACAAATCCTCCGAGCCAGACTCCAATGGATGACGCAATCCATGACAGACTGCCAAACGAAAACAGCGGAGGATTCGTCGCTGCCTTGACATCAATGGGAGCGGCACCTCCTTTGGGTGGCTTTCCGCTGAGAATCTCCTCTGTCAGTGTCTGGCCTTCGGGAACGGCGATTTTTCGGATCTTCGCTCCGTCTTGAACGGTTACTTCCAGACGGTTTCCACGAACAATGTTGTCCACACGGTTGGATGCCGCACGCTTTTCATCCAGCATTTTGGACTTCATCTCTTCCGTCTTCTTTGCCACGCAAATCTGATCTTGCGGGCCTCCACAGGCGTCCGCTGCGCGATCCTTTGCTTGCTTCAACTCTGTGTCGTTCAATGTCGCAGTCTCCGCAAGCGTGAAAAACGAGACAATGCTAGAGTTGACGGGAATTTTGACCTCTCCCGCTCCCGTGATGCGATCTGCCACAGCTGCGGTGACATCTGTATTGCTTTTGTCGTCCCCGTACGTTGCACTGAGGATTTTCTGTCCCATTGTTATGAAGCAAAGACGAGATTGCCAAGGCCCGAGACGATGCGCAGAAAGTTGATGGCCTCCACGTAGACACCCACGTTGTACGTGTAGGTAAAGATCACATTGTCATTGGTCTGAACAACGGTCAAAAGCTCAGATGGATCATACAGACCGATCTGCGCTGCAGGAATGACCGTTGGATTCGGGTTGAACGCCGTGGACCTGAGAATACAGACAACAGTCCCTCCGGCGCTTCCAGGTGTGGTCGCAGATTCGGGCAACGGCTGTTGAAGCGTGAGGCGCAATGTTGTCTTATTGATCGTGCTTCCGTTCGCAGCTCCCGATGGCTGATACTGATCATGATCCAACGCAAACGAGTACATGTAGACACCGGGGAGCACAGGGGCTTGCCCCGTTGTGTGGCGATACATCTGAAGCAACGAAAAGTAAGGAATGGGCTTGGTCTGAAACCTCTCCTTGCCGTCAAACATCAGCAGGCCATCAATGACTGAATCACGAGGATAGACCGAGGAGATCTGTTCTTGGCCCGACGAGTACAGAGGGGCTCCCAATGTGGATGTGATGGCTGCGTTCCAGGGCGCACGATTGGGATTCTGCCAGTTCGTATAGTTGTCCCAATCGTTGAGAAGCATTCTGTCCGACCGCTGAGACGCGAACACGATTCGGGTCACTAAGTTGAACATTGGAATCTCCAGATCCGTATTGCCTCCAAACTGTCCCTCCTTGTTGACATACCGAACAGTCTTCACAATCATGGCAGTGTCTGCCTTGGCAATCTGATTCCATTCCGTGTCCGTGAGGTAGATGAAGTTGCCTTCTAGGTAGGGATCAGGGAAGAATGTGGTCAGCGTTGGTTTGCTCGGAGACCCAGAGAGAGTCGGGGGCGAGAGAAAGAGCTGCATCGCAGTGTTCGTATCTCCAGTTGGTTTGATGCGCTGGCCATATGTCGGGCTAAGCTGATTGACATCAATGACTGTGTACAAATCGTTAAGATTGCGAAGCGTCACGTTGATATAGACGTCGGAGTTCTGAAGAGCAGCCAGAGGAAGAGCCAGTCCAGGGTTCTCACAGAACCAAAAGTGAAGAGGCACAACAAGCTGGCGACTGCGAATACTCGGTTCCGGAGTGGTTGTCCGAGGTCCAGTGGCAGGAATGGACGATGGTGTAATTGCGTGAGGATACTGTCCCTGCCGATCGTATGTATTGGCTGGATCGTAGAGCTCTGGGACATTTCCAACCATCTGATCGACAACCAAGCGCTTGTTGCGATCGTGTGTGAGATACGAATACATCTTCAGCCATTCTCCACGAAGGCGCTGAATGACCTGACCATTCATGACAAGGTCCACGTAGTCAATCATGTTGTACCCGATGTTGGGGATCCATTGGAATTCGTAGCCAATCGCACTTCCAGCCAGTGCTCCTGGAGCTCCATATCCGTCAGGAAGACTCGTGACATTCTTCAGTGGAGACCAGATGTCCGGAAGAGTGAGAACGAGGTATGTATCGTGAAGGAGCTGTGCGTACCGATCAATTCGGCACGACAACGTCCGAGTACTGGTTGTGGAGAACTCCAGGTTGGAGCTAGAAAAGGTCATCCGAATGGATTCCATCGCAAAGTTCGTATGACGCCGATAAACAGCCCGAAAATGAGTCATGGAAGGATTTCCATTGACCAATTCATTTTGAGCACCCACGCCCACCAGTTGCATTAAGCCTCCGGGCATCTTTGTATTAAGCAATACGAATTCTTTAACTTTCTTCTTATGTGATCACAGACGTCGCGCGAACTCCAATCGGACGAAGCGCCTGCATTGAGAGAAGATCCTTCACATTCACGGTTTGGAAGGTTCCAGGGGCTCCTGACGCACTGGAGCAACCTGTGCAGAAGTTCGTAAAGGACGGACCGCCAGGAGCACTTCCCCACGCGCTCACAACAGGATTCACTTTGCGATACCGAGTGGTTGCGTTGTTTCCGACGCTACTCAACCACAGGGCATTCGTCTTCTGCTCCTGAGGAGGAGGCGTAGAGTAATATGTCTTGGCCAGAATCTGGCGCTTGCGCAGTGTGAGATAATCTTGCGCGGAATTCACTTGCATTGTCTCTACGCAAGAAGGATTTATAGACGACCGGATGGATCTATCCAAATGAGGTTTCTTCTCGTTAGCACTCACGTGGATCAGACCACGGGATACTCTAAGGTGTCCTACAACCTTCTTAAGCAGCTTGCCACCTTGACTCCGAAGGTGAAGGTGTTTCACTTTGGGTTTCAGCGCCATCCTGCGAGCCAGTCGCTCCGCAAGGCTCCGGAGGGAGTCATTTCGTATGATGCAGCGGCCAATGAGGATCCCAAGGAGGAGGGATTCGGATTCAACAAGATCAATGAGTACATTGATATGGTCAATCCCGACGTTGTGATGATCTACAACGACCCTCTGATTATCTACAGGTTTCTGGAGGCCATGAAGCACAATCGCGCATCGTCTCCGTACAAGCTGTGGATCTATGTGGATCAGGTCTACGACGGAATTGCGTCTCCTCTCATGGACAAGATCCGCGATCACGCAGACAAGGTGTTCTGCTTCACGGAGGAGTGGAAGAATCGGCTCACGCAGTATGGGGAGTTTCAGAATGTTGGCATTCTGGAGCACGCAGTGGACGCAGCTGCGTATCCCAAGTTGTCCGCAGAAGTTCGCACGGCTGTTCGCAAGAATCTGGGAATCCCAGAGAATGCCATTGTGTTCCTCAACGCCAATCGCAACAGTCAGCGCAAGCGTCTAGACCTTACCATCGCAGGCTTTGTCAAGCTTATCGTGGAGAATCCCGAGATTCCCTACTACCTCATTCTTGCGACAAACGCATCTCCTCAGTCGGGGGCATATTACGACGCACCCCGAATCTTCCTTCGCGAGCTTCAGAAGCGCAATGCACCGAATCAGATGATGGTTCGCATGGCCCTTGTGGACACATCTCCTCCTAACATCATTGGAGACGACGGAATCAACCAGCTCTACAATGCGTCAGACATCGGAATCAATACCTCCGATGGAGAGGGATTTGGACTCTGCCAGCTGGAGCACATGCACACGGGAGCTCCTCAGGTTGTCACGGACGTTGGAAGCTATCGCTCGTTCCTCAGTGACGCTGTGGCTCGGTTTGTTCCTCCCAAGGCCGATGTCTATTTCCCTGGAAGCATGCCTCTTGGAGGCTGGGCGACCGGGTTTGATCCAGCGGATGTCGCAACTGCACTCAAGGACGCAGCGGACAATCTTCCTACGCTGCGTGAGAATGTCTCTCGCTATACGTTCAAGACCTGGTCGCAGGTCTGTGATGAGTGGCTGGAGGAGATCCTGACCGCTTAGGGCAGTGTCCATTTGAGTTGCGTGGGAGACACAAGATCTCCCACTCGCAACAACCGCTGATTGTCCTCAAACGCAGGACCATCAAAGACCTCTTTGGTCACAGGATCCAACAAAAAGACCATTCCCTTGATAGAGACCTTCTGCAGACGACGACGGCGTTTCGTCTGGTTGCGAAGATAGGTCTCATCACTTTCTTCTGACTTCAAACTCGGCTTGAACGCAAGGTCTTCTCCAGTGGCCGTGCTATCAAACCGCATACACGACAATACGGGTGTTTCCCGACTATGAAGTTTCCGATGGACTTCGCAGTCGACGGCCGCTTGTTTGAGCAATGTAGAAATCCGCTTGTTTGTCACGTCTTTCTCGTACGAGATTTCGTAGAGGTATTGGTCGGTACTGAAGAATGCTTCTTCGGGTTCGCCAGCATACCGCTTTGTGGCCGTGTCTGTGCGACGAACAAACACGACGTTGTTGGAGCCCTCTGTGGACTTGGCCTGATCGTCTGTGAACTTGCTCACATAGAAACTCACACGAACTGTTCGCTGATCCTGGGGCAGACTTGCGTGCGAGCAAATGCGAACTGCGCGTCCAATGACCTGATCGTGGCGAGCAGGGTTCCAATGTGGTTCCATGATATGGACACGCCGAACATTCAGAAGCGTGATGCCTTCTGCGCCCGCCGAGGATGCCATGACCAAGCACAGAATCTTCTTGCCTCGGGCTTCCACAGAGGCCTTGAGACTCGGCGGGAAATCACGTGAATAGCCTCCTCCATTGAAAATCTGGCGCATGTACTCGCGTTTCTCGGCATCATCAGAGGCCTTGGAACCCGCGTAAAACGCATATGCGGGCTTGTTGGAATCCATTGTGGGATCTTCCACCCACTGATTGGCCTGTTTGACGAGCTTGTACTCCTGCCACCCGTTCTGATCCAGAATGGCCGACAAAACGCCTAGACCTTCCAGCTCACGGTACTGCGAATAGACGAATTGATTGACCCAGTCGTCCTTGCCACGAGTCTCTTCCAGATTGGTCAGGAGCTTGAGGAGCTTGGGACTGTACGTCTCCAGAGCTTTTTTGGTGAGATACTTCTCGGGCTTGGCACGCAATGCGTCCAGAATCTTCGTCTTCTCGGGGACGTTGTCTTCCGTCTCAGCGTCTGCATTCTCGCCTCCACGCATGTCGGGAGGAATCACGTAGTTGCAGGCCAAGCGAGAGTTCACACGGAAGGTCTTCATCTCTTCGTCGGGAGTTCCAATGGTCGGCCTTCGCTTGTTCATCTGAATTTCCTTGAAGCGAACGGCCAGATAGTAATTGAACTGCTCGGGAGACATTGGAATCTCTTCCAACATCTTATCCTCGTCCACAACCTTGGGCAGAAGACGTTCATCGGCTCCCTTGAAATACGAGACCAGCCCCTGAATGCGACGCATGAGAAGCATTGGGTTCTTGATCTGAAGTCCATCCAGGAACATGGACGCAAACTCGTCATAACTGGAAGGCAGACATTCCAACATCTCCGTGGTCACACGCTCCCGAGCCAGTTCGGCGCCTCCAATCTCTGTCTCAAACTTGGACGCCCAGGATCCGACCCAATCCACTGCGCTGGCCGTGTACGGAAGGTCCTTCACATACTGAACAGCGATGCGATCCCCTGCCTCGTTGTAGACACTGCGGAAGTTGGGAGGATTGCGTGTCACCATCAGGGTCTTCTTCACGGCGTTGAACTCAATTGTGTCCATGTCGGGAATGCTTCGGAGAATGCTCTTCATCTTCTCTTCGTCCCATGTGGGAATGGCCTTGGTCGGAATGACAATCCGCTCAATGGGTCCACGCAGAAGATTCATGAGAAACGCCAGTTCGTTGGCGCGATTGATGACGGGAGTTCCTGACAAGGCGACAATCTTGCACGTCTTGGTGCGATACAGAAGATCGTAGAGCTTCCACGCAATGTCCGACTTGTTGACGATTCGGGAGATGAAGTTGTGAACCTCGTCAATGATGACCACGGTGTCTTCGTACGGATTGCTGCCATCTTCCGGGACGTATTTGGAGATATTGGCCGAGGACAGACCGTTGTAGCGAACAAAGGTGAATCGCTGTTGAAGAAGATCATCAAACTGAGCTGTGATGATGTCTTGTGCGGTCTTGGGAAGAGTCTTGAAGTTGGCGGTTTCCCCCGGGACACTTGTGAAGAATGTGTTGTTGCGATCCAGAAATCCATCCGACAGTCCCAGCCGTTTGGCCACAGCACGAGTGTCTTCGTTCAGAGACTGCTGCCTCCAGTGGTGATCGTACAAATACAACGGAGCTCCGCAGGTCAAGAGCTCGCCGCGGTAGTTCTCTTCCAGAGACGCGGGCAACATGACGACAATCTTTCGGGTTGTCAGCATGGACTCGCCCACGGCAATAGAGGAACATGTCTTGCCAGATCCCAGACCATGGTACAACAACAGCCCGCGGTAGGGTGTCTCCATGGCGAGGTAATCGCGAACAATTCGCTGATGAGGAAGTAGTTCGCGAGCTCCTGTGTCCCGTTTCAAACAGAGATCCACGTCCTTGTCTTCTTGGGTCGCAGGGGCTGGCGTGTATTTCAAAAACAGCCGTGCCACTGCATCGGCAAAGGCTTTTCGGTTCGGAAGAACGTAGGGTCTAGCCATTGTTTTTCGCTGGGATTTGATAATGGGAACGGTGACACGGAAAAATTACCGCACGATGATGGTCGCCATCTATCTGTTTTTGATGGCAGGGTTTCTGCACCTCAAGCCTACGATTGCGTTTGGGCGTGAGGGACGAATTCGTCCGTTTGGAACTCAAGATCGGGAAGCCACTGTCTTCCCTCTCTGGTGGTGGGTGTTTGTGATTGCGGTTGTGTCGTATGCTGCGACGGTGTATCTCACTGGATTCCGGATTTAACGACGACGAGAGACCTTGCGGGCCTTGCGGGACTGCTTCTTGCTTCCACGACGGCGAGAGCTGCGACGACCCTGGCCAGACGCAGGGGCGGCATTGGGGGCGTTGGGGTCGTAGGTTTGTCCCTCGGGGACAGAAGTGTTGGAAAGACCCGGTGATTCGGACGCAGGGGCAGGGGCGGGGGCAGGAGCAGGGGCGGGATCCTGTCCTCCACGACGAGCGCTACGACGACTGTGCTTTGCCATTTATATCTTCGTCTTAAAAGTTTCTACGACGCTTCGTGGTACGAGACTTCCGGACCTTTCCACGACGAGACTTGCGGCCTCCCGAACGACTCAACATCTTCAGCTTGCCAGTTTCTGTGTCCACCGGATTGAATGGTGACTTATTGACTCCGTGCTTCGTACTTTTGGTCTCAAACAGTCCTTTGTTTCGCTCATCCCACTTCCGCTCCTCCTCTTGTTTTTTGTCATAGGGCGTATTGACAACCGACTGTTTGTTTCCTGTCGTTCCATATTGTGTGAGGTTGATCCCTTCTCCTCCCTTGTGGCGCATTTATATCTCTGTCTCAAAAGTTTCAACCACAGACCGAAGTTCCTGAAGCATTCGCAACCGCTCCACATGGTGAGGACGAATGAGGGCTTCGGCTTCCGCGAACGATTTCCACGCAATGCCCGAGATCTCTCGGCGCTGCATGGGAGTGAACTTCTGCTTGAGATCCACGAGATTGGGATTCTTGAGCAACGCCACAAAATAGACATGGCGATACCGAATACCGTTGAGACCCATGAAGGTCTCTTCCAGACGAATGTTGTTGACAACTGAATACGCCTCGCGCGAGATGTTGGTCTCTTCATGGAATTCACGCAGAGCACAGTCCAGATCGGATTCTCCGCGCATCCGACGGCCTTTGGGAAATCCCCATTCGGGTTCTGTATACACAGACAAGTTGCTACGCATGAGCTCCACGCGATCCAGTTGATGAAACCGTTCACGAGAGACTGCAAAGTCAGGGGACGAGCGATCGTCTCCCCACAAGAGACGCCAGAGACTCTCAAAGGTTTCCGTGGCAATCAGCGCCTGCTCTTTGAGCGTCATGTTCTTGACGAGCGTGGACACATAGTCAATGTTGGTGGGATCATACTTGCCTCGCATAAATTCTGCGAAGCTCATGCTGTCCTTCCGGCGAATCATGAGCAAATTGACCTCCGATGAGTTCACAGGAAGCCGAGGCGTTTCTACGAGAAGGATCCCGCACGACAAGACGGGATCTTTGCATGTCCGAAAAAGATGACCTTTTCCGCCACAATTGTTGCAGTACATTGTGACAGACACTGGGGTTGTTGTCCGTTTCTCCATTGTCTCTACGACAGCGTTTCTCAAGAAAGTTCCTTCCTTAACCATAAATGGGAGTGTTCTCGTCCAAACCCGCAACACCCGCAGCAAGCACATCGGCGGTTCCTGCTGCCGCCCCTGCTCCTGCGCCTGCTCCTGCACCGGCGACCTCAACCTTGGCAAGCACAGTAAGTTCTGTGGCCGCTCGGTCGTCAAATATCGTCCGCATCGCGACAACGGTCATCGGAGCATCCTTCTTGTTGTTGTTCGGAATCGTTATCTACAACTACTTTCGTCGTCGGCAGGGGATGTCGGAGATCACGATCTTCTCAGACAAATCATCGGGAGACAAACTTCCCTCTCCCACAGATGGAAAGACACGCACAGTGATTCCTGCAGCGGAGGTCCCAGTTGGCGCAGGAACGGATTACGGCCTTCAGTTCTGGATGTTCATCAAGGATTGGGACTACAACTTCTCAAAGGAGAAGCAGGTTCTGAAGCGCATCCAACCGACTAACACCAATGAATTTGGTCCCAAGATCACGCTCCACCCAACCGACAATACGCTTCAGGTGAGTGTTGCGATCTATCCAAACAGTCAGAGCGGGACAACCGCATCGGCCGCATCGTCCACACCGACCGCAGATTCTCAAGTGTGCACCGTAGAAAACGTCCCGCTTCAAAGCTGGTTCTCTGTGTCCGTGACTGTCTTCCAGCGCAATCTGGAGATCTACATCAACGGTCGCCTTGTCAAGTCGTGTGTTCTTCTCGGAATTCCCAAGCCCGTTGTTGGTGACATCGTGTTGGGAGACGCAACAAACGGCTTTTCAGGATCTCTGTGCAACCTCAAGAGCTACGGATCCATGCTCGGCCCGCAGGATGCGCAGGCTTTCTTCGCAGCAGGAACCAGTTGCCAAGCCCCGACGCCGACCAAGGGAGTTCCCATTGACAAGGATTCAGTGTTCATCACGTTGTTCGGATACACCTTCCGTTTCAGCACTCTTGACAAGGCTGGAAAGGAATTAAGCAGTTATACCTTGTAAGAAAGCATGAAGATCCTCCTCAAATGTCCGACTCGGTCTCGGCCCCGCAAAGTGCTTGAGACACTTGGAGCCTATATTCGCATGGCATCACGTCTTGATCTCTTGGGAGTCGCTGTCTCGTGCGATGACAATGACCCGACAATGGCAAATACATCGGAGCTGGAATCCCTGCTGTCGCGCTGTGCGTGGCGCAAGGTATTTCGGGGACCCAACCGGTCCAAGATTGAGGCCTGCAATGCGAACATGAATGAAATTGACTGGGATTGGGACATCGTTGTCCTGGTGTCGGACGACATGATTCCGAAGATTCGCGGCTACGACGAGACCATTCGCAACCACATGTTGGCGTCATTTCCCAATCGTGAAGGCATTCTGTGGTTCAACGATGGCTATCAAGAGGACAAGCTCAATACGCTCTGTATCTTTGGTCGTCGGTTTTACGAGGATCAGGGCTATATCTACGCCCCCGAATACAAGAGCCTGTTTTGTGATACAGAGCTGACAGACAAGTGTCGCACGGTCTACAAGGACAGGTGTCGTTACATTCCCTATTGCATCATTCGCCACGAGCACCCTGGAACGGGATTTGCGAATGCAATGGACAAGCTCTACCAGCACAATCAGACATTCTGGAACGAGGATATGTACACCTACATTCGTCGCAAGGCCTATTCCTACGACTGGTCTGTATTGATCGCAACCATTCCTGGACGAGAGGCATCTCTGCAATCCCTTCTTCAGAGCATTCGCGAAAAGGTTGCCAGACTCGCCCCCGACCTCCGAGTGGAATACTGCATCAAGTTTGACAACAAAGAAATGAGCATTGGTCTCAAGCGCGAACATCTTCTTCAAAATGCCCAAGGCAAATACGTTTCGTTCGTGGACGACGATGACAATGTGACCGATGCGTATATTGAAGACTTGGCTGCGACAATTCGGGGACAGTATCCTGTTATGCGAATTCGCGGACAGATTGCGCAGTTTACATTCACTCACAGCCTGGCCAACAAACTAGATGGTCTCATGGCACAGAATGGCGTGTTCGTTCGGCCTCCCAATCATTTGAATCCCATGATGGCTGACATTGCGAAGCTCATTCATTTCAAGGACGCAACATATGGCGAAGATCTGGAGTGGACGCTTCGGTTGGCAAAGTCCAACTTCCTGACTCACGAGTATCAGTCGGATATGGATCGGATTCATTACATCTACAACATGGGAACCCGAACGCTTCATCCAAGCACATTGGAGATGCAGTCCAATACAAGTTATGAGACTATGCTTCAAATGATTTGGACTCCTGTTGGGGCACGTGCACCTGCTCAGCCTCGGACCCCTTCGTTGCGTCTTGGTCCGTATGGGTTTGTTTCTCGATAAAAGACAATGACACCGAGTCTTGCTTGGATCGCAGGCATTGCCGCAGTTGCTCTGGCAATCGCCTATTTCATGGGAAAACCATCCACGCCTACACCGTCTACGACTACGTCGTCTACGACTACGTCGTCTACGACTACGTCAATCGCGAAAACCGCGTCGTCTAGCGTACTCTACATTGCCGTACCACTCGCACTCGTCTTGCTGTTTGCGTTCTTCTACCTTAGTCGGCCAGACAAGGGAGAAATAGACGCGCAGACGCTTGTCGCAGGAACACAGGCGGGAACTGTGAAGACAACCCAGCGGGTTCAGCTTCCTCTGTCTCTCAACGAACCGGAGGGAATCACGTTCTCCTATTCTATGTGGCTTCTTGTCAAAGATTTCACAACAGGATACGGAACAGATCGCGTCATTCTGAAGAAGGGTGACAACTGCCCAGGAATCTACCTGGATTCCACTTCCAACGCCTTGAGTGTGCGTGTCAATACCTACGGAATCACCGACACCATCTTGATCTCCAACATTCCAGCACTCAAATGGATCCATCTTGGATTGGTTGTGGACCAACAGAGTGTAGATGTCTACATTAACGGAACGTTGCGCCAGCACCACACTTTGAGTCAGCTGCCCGATCAGAACGAAGATCCCGTGGAAATTGGAGGGAACTGGAATGGCGTGGTAGGTAACGTGGTTTATTACCCTCGCTCGTTGTCGTACGGCGAAATCAATGCGATTGCGTCTGCAGAGCCTCCTCCCTACCAAGATCAGGTCATTGGAAAGAAGAACTACTTTGACATCACGTGGTACATTGGGCGTTTAAATTCTGCGTAACCAGTAAATGAGCGCGGGAGGTCAACGTGGAATTGATGTCTCGGGAGTGACGGGTCTTCGGATTCAAAATGCGAGCGACGCGCTGTATCGTCGTCGTACGCAGCTTGTGTTTCAAACGTTTGCGTCTACGTCAGGAGCGAATGCGTACATCAACGAGACTCCAAACGCAACTGGGTCGTATCTTGATTTTTTGGTTGGTCGCAAAGAAGTTGGACGGGTGGATATTTCTCTGGGAGTTGCGTCAGATTGCTCGTTGTGCACTGGATTGCCCTACCAAAACCGCGCAATTAGACAGTTTCGGTCCTAGCCTTGCGTGTCTTGCGAAGAGCCTCACGGGCCTTCTTCCGAAGTGTCGTAGACGAACTCGGATCATACGTAAAGAAATACTGAAGAAACTCGGCAGACATGCGATCCTTGGACGACTTCGCGTACAACGCTGCCTTTTCCCGACGCATATCAGTCAGAGTCTTCTGTGTTCCCAAACAATCAATTGGGGTCAAAATCTCAAACCGACGCTTGGCCTTGTGATCTGCGAGATCAATGAGTCGTTGAGCGACACAGAGAATGCTTTCAATATTGGACTGCTTGGCAGTGGAATAGACATACGCAAAAAAGAACTGAAGAATGGTTGGAATGGAGGCCACGCGAATACCGCCTACTTGATGATACGAATGGCACGCAGTCGTCTCGTAGAATCGCAACATCGCAGTTGAGCCTTCAGGTTCACCTGGAAAATGTACAAAATACAATGGAGGCAAGATTTCAGATCCCTCGTGGAGATAGACATTCATGCCTTTCGTCAACCGTTCAATGGTCTCTTTCGTTGCCAACACTGTCATCGGAAGTGTCCATTCCTGCCCCAAATGGGTCTCTGCTGCATTGACACCCAGGAGAACAACATCCTCTTCTTTCAGCATCTTCTTGACCTGGCGCTTCAAGTCGGGAGGAACAAGAGGATGCTTCTCTGCCTCCTCTTTCTTGCAGACAATCGGGTAGTGCTTGTTGAGAAGCTGAAGACGAGTGTAGACTTTCTTCCACCGTGAGACATCTCCCCGTGGACGAGAGAGCTCCAGATACATAGACATGCGCAGAAAGTCGGGAGTCGCATAGCGAATGCCATTCTTCACGATGTTGGCATCCCAAAGCTTCATAAAAATGTCCTCATCCAACTGAGTGATGTCAGCAACTCCTTCGTAGTCCGCAAACACCTTGAAGGTTCCCAAGTGAATCCCCGGCTTGACTTCCACTTCCTTGATTCCCGCTGCAAAGAGCTTGTTGGCCAGAATCATCGCATGCTCTTGAGGGGTCTGGCTGAAAAAGTCGTAATCGGGAATGTCCACCTCGGGGTTGTAAAACTGGTCTTCCTTGGGCAATAGGTTGTTGATCGCAGTCCCACCATAACAGATCACCTTGTGTTGCTTCAGAAAGTCTTCAACAATGCTAAGTGCTGTCTTGACGAGGGGATCTGTCGCCGCGCGACGATTGTTCTCGTCTTCTAGTTGACCTATGATGGCTTCAAGCTCGTCCATTGTCTTAGCTCTAGAAAACGAATTCCGAGGAACTTTTCTTCTAGTGGACCAGCAAGGATGCCTCGCCGATACAACTTTCGCAAGCGCGATACGAGTGTGAAGTGGATTGAGGATGATACCTTAAAACAACCCGAAGAAGAGACCGAATCAGAAGATGAAGACTACGAGCCTCCGACCGAAGAGGAGGCATCAGAAGAGGTCTCGCTAGTAGATGAGGACGAAGATGAGGAAGAGGAAGAGAGCGACGACGATACTCCGCCTCAGACGATTCAAGTTCCCATTTCAAAATATGGACGTGTAAAAATTGAGATTGACAACCGTCCAATGTACGCTAACGAGGACATGGAGGAGGACGAGGAAGAAGAGGAGGAGGAAGAGGAGGAAGTGCCTGCACGGGGCTTCCTGGGATACCTCATGAACAAGTATGTTCCTGCGCGTCGGCTCAAGAAAGGAAAGCAGCAGGAGGAGGAGGAAGACGACGAGGAAGAGCCTGCGCTGGAGCTCAATGAAGAAGAGCAGGAGTACTTTGATGAGCTCTCCAAACCCAAGCAGAAGAAGCTGAACAAAAAGATGAAACAGCTTGCGAGTCTGGTCAAGGATGGAGATGTGCCCTACAAGTTCCGTGTTCTGGAGCTTCCGATTCCCGACATGGTCAAGGCCACCGTGATCAAGAAGTTAGACATGTTGGACAAGATGGAGGCAGACGGAGAGAACTACAAGTTGCGCGCTTGGGTAGAGGGATTCCTGCGAGTTCCGTTTGGAAAGCATGTCCCTCTGCCAGTCAAATTGGACGATGGACCCAAGCCGTGTGCAGAGTTCTTGGCAGACACTCGCAAGACTCTGGACTCGGCCGTGTATGGAATGGAGTCGGCCAAGACACAGGTTATGCAGATTCTGGCACAGTGGATCTCCAATCCAAGCTCGGTTGGCAATGTGGTTGCTCTGCGAGGACCCATGGGGGTTGGCAAGACGTCCTTTGCCAATCACGGAGTTGCCAAGGTTCTCAAGCGTCCCTTTGAGTTCTTCAGTTTGGGCGGTGCGTCCGATGCGGCCAATTTCGTGGGACATTCCTTCACGTACGAAGGCTCTACCTGGGGTCGCATTGTAGACAGCCTCATGCGCGCGCAATGTATGAATCCAGTCATGTACTTTGATGAGTTGGACAAGATCTCCGAGACCGCACAGGGCCAGGAGATTGTCAGCATGCTCATTCACATGACGGATCGGTCGCAGAATTCTCAATTCCACGATCGGTATTTCGCAGGCATGGACTTTGATTTGTCGCAGTGTCTCTTCGTCTTCTCCTTCAACGATGAATCCAAGGTTCATCCGGTTCTCAAGGACCGCATGCACGTGATTCACTGCTCGGGGTACACTGCGGAGGAGAAGAAGATCATTCTCACGCAGTATGTCTGGCCTCAGCTTCTGGAGCGAATCAAGATGAATGAAGTGTCTCTGAGCGACGATGCCATCAAGTTTCTGATTTCCGAGTATTCAAAGGACGAGGAAGGTGTCCGAACTCTGATGCGCGCAGTGGAGTCTCTGTTGACTCGGATCAACCTCCTCCGAATCGCAGACGAGCAGACAGCCAAGTCGTACAAGTTCTACACGAAGATCACGTTTCCTCTGAACATTACCACGGAGGTTGCGCGTCATATTCTGGCTGACATGTCAACCGTTCCTAACGAGTCGTGGAGGCACCTGTATACCTAACCACTGAAGGCGTGAAACAGGAATGTCTACCACACACGGATTGTCGTCCCAGCACGAGACAATGCATTCCAACCGAGTTGCGTCCACGCGCCGGGCTCCCAAACAATACTCAATTCCCTTGGCCAGAAACTGAAATGGCAGGGAAATGCGTTGGGGAGTATACGAATCATCCAAGACGACGACACAATGAAAATACGAACGAGGAGTGCTGTACTCTACGAAGTGCACGAGAGCCCACCACTCATCTTTGACACGAAACGGCACGGACGATCCCCGAAGGTGTTGGAAGAACCATGGAGTTGCTTTTTCCGTTGTGAACCGAAGGGTTGACCCCTCAAACCGTCCGATTCGCAGAGGATTCCAGCTGTAGATGACGTCGTCGGTTCCGGGGATCGGAATCCAGTTTTTCTCACAGGACGCGTCCAGAGGAGAGTCCATGACAACACAGTCCTTGTAACAGGCATTCTCCAGATCATAGGTTCCTCGCACAATGCGAATGGCATCGGAATACTCAGACGACGTGGACACAAACCGAAGTGTTCCAGAGGCATCTGGATAGACCCGAACATCTTCTAGTCCCAAGATTCGTGCGTCCTTGCGAGGAAGTGTGATGGAGCTGTCGTCCATAGGAATCGCAGTGGTTCCATCCCAAATGACGTTCTGCGTCCGAACCTTGTAGGCATCTGAATCCGCTCCATTCTCCCGCATAACATAGCCCCCAGTCTGCCGATTGATGGTGTAATTCACGAACCGAACGTTGTGATAGAGCTTGCCGTTGTGCGTGAAGAAACATGTAGAGGTCGGATGGTAATCTCCGCCTGCAGAATCCCGACGCACTGGATGGCTCCGAGGATTCATGGCAATTGGTTCAATGTAGAATGGCAGATTCTGGTAGACGTTCTGAAGATGGGGGGTCTTGGTCAGCAGGTACTCCATTGAATTGCGAAGACCGTCTGCCTTCTTGTCCACGTAATAGTCTAGAATCGTTCGCTCATAGGCAAAGAGATCTGTGTAGACGTCTGTCTCAATGAAGAGGGAATCTCCGGACAATGGAATTTGAGACCCTAGCTTGCAGTAGTGATAAGCCTTGTAATGCTGTGACGACTCGCGGAAGTACTTTGTGAGCTTGTAGAGAGCCTCTGCGCGTCCTGGACGAAGTGCATGAGCACGCAACATGTAGGCCTCAAACTTGATGGGATCTTTCAGAGACAGATAAGACTGGGCGATCATGTATAGAGAATACCATCGCTCTTCCTCCCATCCTCCTGCGTTAAATCGTTGCTTGTACATCTTGATGGAGTCCTCGTAGCGACCCATGCTGTGATATGTCTGCGCAAGATAGAACATGTAGCGCACATTCGTCGGATCCTCGGCAAGGCCTGCTTCCAGAAGTCGGGCATCCCGTTCAAACTTGTCAGACTTACAGCCTCCGTCGTTCCGATCGTCAATCCAACACACAGACTTGGGAAGTGCAGTGGTGGGTCCATCCCAATACTCGTGGGTGACGCCTACACACTTCCAAGGGTGGTCCATGCGAACCAACCGGCAATTCGGATACGCCAGATTGCCTGCGCACTGAAGAATGGTATACCCTGTCTCCGTGAGCGTCTGTTCCTTCAGAGTCCCAGACTGAAAGACCATGTCTCCATCCAGAAGAAGGCCATAGGTTTCCTTGGGATTCCATTTGAGCTTTGCCACAAAGTCCCGAGCCACTTCAAAGCTGATGGTGCGGTTGTGTCCGAAGTTCTTCCAGTCTGCGTGTGCGACAATGCCAACGCGATCCTTCACAAACGCATTGGCGATGTCCACTGTGTTGTCCGTGGATCCCGTGTCCAGAATGCAGAACGCATCCACAGCAGGCTCTGCGGACTCCAAGCATCGCTGAATGATTTTTGACTCGTTCTTGACCATTAAAATGAGGATGAATTTCATCGCGTCTAGATGGATTTAACTCTTCCCCCTTCGTCTAAACAAATGAATAGCGAATTCGTCAAGCAATCGCTGCGTGACAATCTGGCCCATCATCTTGTCCCCCATGTCGCGGACGGTCTCTGGTCTATCTACGACAGTGCGAAGACCGCTTGCGAGCGCAATGGTCAGCCCGAGAAGACACTCCAGACCTTTCAGAATTTGCTCACTCGGATTCCTCAGTGGAATGCGGAGACCCTTGCCAAGGAAGTGGATCGGATCGCCATTGCCTCCAAGTGTGATTACATTGAAGACCTTCTGCTCGGCGTGTTTGTGAGCTACATTCGTGCCTTCGCGTCTCTTCAGCAGGCGGACACTACGCATGTGGACATTCACTTTGACCGTCCGTCTCTTTCCTCGTTTGTCCATGCGTTCTACAAGCTGGCTGCACGCAAGAGCTGGAGTGCAGCGTATCTCTTCAAGACCATCGGAGTGTCATCCGAGCAACAGGCTCGTAACCGTCGCGACATTGAGGCGATGTTGGAGACGACGGTGTCGGAAGTCATTGACAGTTTCATTCCGTGGCGCGAAATCAGCAAGGCCTATTTCCAGGCTCGGGAGGCTGCCGCGCCAGCGCCCGCTCCTGCGCCTGTGTCTGCTCCCAAGCTCACATTCGGAGAGGAGAATGCTGTTCACGAGTTTGAAACAGATGACGAAGAGTCAGAGGAGGAAGAAGAGGAGCGTCCCAAGCTGACGTTGGGAGAGGAGGTTAGTCTGGACAAGGATGACATTGAGGGAGACGCTGATTCCGTTGGAACCGAGGACGAACTTCTGGCTCGTGCGGAGGCGTCTGAGACTGTTTCGTTAAATCTATGAAACTCGTTCCGCAGTCGCTGAACAAAGAGAATGGACACCAAGACAATCGGAATCATTGTTGCAGTGGTTGTTGTCGTGACGGTTGTGTTGTACATCTACGATAGACGGACAAAACACCAGCCAGTGGATCTTGTGGATGCCGCCAAGCTCGCAGTGGGAGCTGGAAGCATTGCGGGAGGAGTGACCTATGCTGTGGGAGGAGAGGGAATTTCAGAGGCTGTTGAGACGATTACGAAGGCTGCGGATGTGACGCAGGAGATGTTTGTGGGCAAGCCTGAGTTTTAACGACGACGAGTTGTGCGCTTCTTGCGGAGAGAACGACGGGTCTTCTTGCGACGACCTGCCTTCATTGCGGCGATCGCCTCTTGACTTGCCCGTTCTTCTTCAAGTTCGGCCGCGGTAGGGCCCGATGGCGGAGGCGGAGGAGCCGCGCTGGAACTGGAACTGGAGCTGGAGCTGGAGCTGGAGGATTCACTGCGTCCTGCGTTTGACGTAGAAGAAAATGGCGACTCGGAACTTACCGGAATTGGAACTGAGGGTTTGATCTTTCCGGATTCAAGGTCACTAAGCACTTTTTGTGCTGCCTTTCGTTCCTTTTTCGCAGCAGCGACTTTTCCTTTCTCTGCCACGTGTTCTGCATTCCACGCCTTGACCCACGCAATCGCAGCGTCAATAATAGCATCTGCCTTGATTTCGTCAGGCGCGCTTCGTGCCAGTGCGGACTGAATGTCTGGCAGCGGAACTGCTTCTGTCGCAGTTTCAACAGTCGTCGTCAGCGGACGCTGACCCTTGGGCATTGCTGTAATACCTGCCATATACGCAATGCGTTGCTGAAGAACACTGGGAAGCCTCTGAGTCGCACTCTGCGCCAACGCAATCTGACGAGATTGCGTGCGAGTCGGAACACCTTTCACATCCACGAGACGAGGAACATATGGAGAAATACTCGTATCCGTCTTGATCTCATGTATCACGCGTTCAAGAATTCCATATCCGCCCATGGAATGCTGCCGAAAAAAGTTGGCTGGAATGTCGGGAATGTATTCAACAGTCGCAGATCCACTGAACTCTGGGAGTGTAATGAGCAGCGCGTGAAGATTTCCAGATTCCTCTGTGTTTCCAGGGATGTTGTATTGATCAGCTTCCTGAATGAGCAACACGCGACGTGGCGACCGGTATAGATAATTCTGCTTGTCACCCTGAAGACTCTCGGAAAGCATTCCTGCTGCGGATCGGATATCCTCATCCGACGCAGAGGCTAAGAAAATAGCTCCTCCCTTCATTGTACTTCCGTCAGACAATTATCCAAATCGGCCAAAGCGGATGTTTGAAATGTGGTTGATGGCCAGGTAAATGAGATAGGTCCAGACCACGAGGATATAAAACGATGTCCAGAGTTTGGCACCCGTCGTCTCGGGGATCATCCCAGCGACCTCGGCGGTTGTCAGAGATCCGATGGCATAATGCAGATAGTCTGCAAACGTAGAGGCTCCCCGAATCTGTCCACGGAACAGGATCATTGTGAGTGCCGCAAACACGACATTCACAGTAATTCCAATGGCCAACAGTGCCAAGAACGTTTTCATTATTTCTAGCTCAGAAGTAAAGGAATGGGCGATCTAGTCAAGAAGACGAAGACCGAATACGAGGTCCGAATCAAAGGAGAACTTATCACGCTTCCTCTGGATTCCAAGATGACAGAGAACAAGCGCACTGCGTCTATTCGCTACGGCACTCCCAACAAGTACCTGGAGTTCATCCAGGGAGGAGAAATTGTCCTCGTGGACATGGGAACCCGTCGTGTTCTCGCAGAGGACGAAGAAGGACTTGAAATTAGTGAGGAGTTCGCAGTTGCATGGTCGGATCCCGCGGAAGAAGAGGAGTCTGCTCCTGCGCCTATGCCTATGCCTATGCCCGCTCCCGCTCCCATGGCTCCTCCCAAGAAGAAGGGAGTCTTCAAGCACATATTTGAGTCTGTCAAGAAGCGGGCAGCTCGTCAGGCAGCAGAGGCAAAGGAGGACGCACAGAAGCATGCGAAGGAAGTCAAGAAGGAAGCCGATGACGTGGAGAAGGCTGTGAAGGACGTGCAGGAGAAGCTCAAGGATCTGGAGAAGGCTTGTTCTACTGGACTCAAGGGCGGCTCACGAGTCAATCGCAAGACACGGCGTAACCAGAAGAAGCGCAAGATGACTCGTAGGCGGTAGAAGTAACTTCTCGTCTACCAACAAGAATGGAAGATCCTTCAAAGAAAACATTTCCTACGCCGACAGTGGAACGGATGGAAGACGGCGAGTACAAGGTCAGCCTCAATGGACATACGATTACACTTCCACGGGAATCGATGCACTCCACGATTCCCCAAGACAAGACGAAGTTCGGGACGGATACGCTTCGTGTGGAAGTTTACGAAGACGACAAAACATTCCATCTCGTTAAAGTAGACGAGAACGGAAAGGAGACAAGTGAAACTCTCGTGGGCACCACGGACGGATCAAAGTCTGCCCGATTTGAACTTTTAATGAAGTTTGGGCATGCGTTTGACAATGCGGAAGCAACCCTGGAAGGTGGGCGTCGTCGCTCACGAGTCAATCGCAAGACACGGCGTTCCAAGGGGAAGCGTCGGAACACGAAACGCACTAAGTTTCGCAATCTCGCGTCTCGGCGTCGCTGAATCCCGACAATACCTCGCAATTGCCTTGTACAAATGAAATCCATGGTAGCGATCATGATTGTCGCGCTTGGAACGAAACATCACAGAACTTCCATCACTTTGCTGCATCCATTGCTTGAACACCTCAAACAGCGGATGCGGAGAAAAGACATCGGGACCCTGCGGGAACATATCCCAGAACATGGATGTCGCAAACCGACACAGATCAAAGGATGGCGAGGGCAGAATGTGGGGATGGTCCTTCGTAAAGTAGGGTTCCATGTTGTACTGCCCTGCGGCCTCGTCGTCGGGATGAAACTGACTGCTCACAAACTGGCGAGGCTCTTTCATTCCGATGAGGCGAACCGACACAATTGCGCGATCAAAGTCAATGATCTTCATGCAGATGCCGTAGGTTGGCACTTTGTAGACAATGCCATTCGTCTTGTAATAGAAGAATTCCTGCGACGTCTTCGTGTACATCACATTGTTTCCATGGAGATCATTGTGCGTGAAGCCAATGGTCCTTTGCGCAAAGGCCAGAGCAAAGACGACCTGGGCCATCCATGCCGCGTGCTTCACGGGATCGGGATTGGCGGCAATGAGATCGTAGAACGTACCCTCGCAGACTTCCATGACAGTTGTAATGACGGGAACCTTGTGAAAGGTTGCCCACGCAAACGGTTCATCGTCTCTAGACTCTTCGTCATCTGACTCGTCGTCCTCGTCTGATTCGCAATCACACGACTCAATCTCAAACGCATCCTCAGAATCATCCGAACTCTGATCCTCAAACAGAGAGCTTTCGTCTTCTGATTCATCCCGTTGATCCCGAGACCGAGAGGACGGATTGCTCACATGGTCTGCGTGAACATCCGCAATGCCATCCAGAAGCACATCGTCGCCAAGTACCACACTCGGACGCTGGCCACGTGTGTGCGTGAACTCGGCAGAGGGATCGGGAGACTTGAGTTTCAATTCAAACGTCTTGCCCAAGTTGTTGGAGAACCAATGGCGTTCTACGAGATCCTCGTAGTCATCCGACACATCAATCGTGTGATTCTCGGCCAGTCCAACATACACGCCGTAGACTTTGGGAAAGTGAACACATCCCGTCTCGGACAGAAGAATGGATGTCAGGGCTCCAACATATCCAGCGGTATTGGGACTCTGAAGCTTTGTCTGCATCTCATTGGCCACTTCATCGGGTTTGGGAAGACCAAATGTCCCATAGTCCCCACGCATCCACTTGAAAGGACTCAGAATCATGGTGGTCTTGCGATGGACAGGGACGGTCGCGCCCAATGTGGTCTGAATATGGGTCTCGTCCACGACGTTGCGAATCTGTTCGCGCAACCGAACTCCGTATTCAGGAAGGGATGCAACTGTTTCGGTCTTGAAGAGGCGCTCCAATGGCGGAAAGAAGGGCTGCGGATTGATTAGGCCCCAAGGAGTGCCATTCAGTGGAGGATACTTGTGAAGTTTTAAGGCGATCGGAGTTGTTCGGAGATCCTTCCCCATTGTGTTCTGGCTCGGCAATCAAAAGGAGAATTAAAACGACGACGTATAACAAGAATGAATTTCCAATTGCGGAAGTTTGACATCAACATGATCAAGGAGCGGTGTGACATTGACAGTCGCAAGAGTCCGATGATTGTGATTATCGGGAAGAAGGACACTGGCAAATCCTTCTTGGTGCGTGACATTCTCTTCAATACGCAGAACTGCTTTCCTGTGGGGACTGTCATCTCGGGAACAGAGGTGGCCAACGAGTTCTTTCAGCACATGGTTCCGTCCAAGTTCATTCACGACAAGTACAGCCCAGACATCGTCATGAATGTCATCAAGCGTCAGATGAATGTTAAGCAGAAGCGCAATCAAGACAAGGCGAATCGGGGCGGCAATTCCAACATTGACCCTCGCGCGTTTCTGATTCTGGACGACTGTCTGTACGATGCCACGTGGATCAAGGAAGAGTCCACTCGCTATGTCTTTATGAATGG